>Ga0265327_10000635_pt1 | contig 57233 bp, 53 predicted proteins | sample 41621metaG_FD_202089 | JGI IMG/M metagenome (GOLD analysis project Ga0265327, IMG submission 202089) | Rhizosphere microbial communities from Carex aquatilis grown in University of Washington, Seatle, WA, United States - 4-16-21 metaG | ecosystem: Host-associated > Plants > Roots > Rhizosphere... | reverse complement strand
GAGCGGGCGATCCCAGCACCTCGCCGGTCGGACCGATCTCGGCGATGCGGCCGGCGTAGAGCACCGCGATGCGGTCGGAAATCTGCGCCGCCACCCCGAGATCGTGGGTGATGAAGACGATGCTGCAACCGATTTCGTCGCGCAGTCGTTGCAGCAGCCTGAGTACCTGGGCCTGCACCGTGACATCGAGTGCGGTGGTCGGCTCGTCGGCGATGATGAGGTCCGGCGAGCCGGCGATCGCGATGGCGATCATCACGCGCTGCCGTAGGCCGCCGGAGAGTTCGTGGGGGTAGGCGCGCATCCGCCGAGCCGGGTCGGGGATGCCCACCGCGGTCAGCAGGCGCAGCGCTTCGTCGTCGCTGCCCGCGGCCTCGGCAACCTGCTTCCCGATCCGCATGGTCGGATTGAGGGACGTCATCGGATCCTGGAACACCGCGCCCAGATCGAGACGGCGCACCCTGCGCAACGCCTTCGGGTCACCGTGCACCATGTCCGAGCCCGCGACCGAGATGCTGCCGTCGATCCGGGCGGACGCCGGCAGCAGCCCGAGCATGCCGAACCCCAATACGCTTTTCCCCGAACCTGATTCACCCACCAAACCGAGGATTTCGCCGCGCTCGACCGTCAGCGAGACGCCGCGCAGCGCATGTACCGCACGCCCGCTGCGCTGGAACGTGACATGCAAGGCCGCCACGGTCGCCACCGCGTCGAGTTGCGACGACGGCGACGGAGCCACCTGCGAGGCGTCCACCACAGATACCGCGGTGCCCATGCGTGCCCTCCTGCGTTCTGATCGCCATGCCTGGGCAAGTACGTCACCGCTGGCCTGTCAGTTGACAGTTTTCCCCCCGGACCAGCCCGCATGGTGTCGCCGAAGTAAGCACGATGTAAGCAACTGACGGCCGTAGGTAACCGGCCCATATCGCAGGTTTCTGTCGCGTGACAGATACTGGCCGCCGGTATCGATGACCGCCGCTGTGGACCACGATGAATGGATGTCGACTACCCGCACAGGAAGGCCTCGACTGCGGACACAGCGACGCCCGGGCATCACCGCACGAGACGAAATCCTCGATGCGGCAAGCGAATTGTTCACCACCTTGGGATACACGGGTACGTCGACGCGAACCATCGCCGATTCGGTCGGCATCAGACAGGCCTCGCTGTACCACTACTTCAAGACCAAGGACGACATTCTGTGCGCCGTGCTAGGCCAAACCGTCACGCCGACACTGACATTCATCCCGAGCCTGCTGAGCGCGATGCCGACGTTGACCGCCACCGAACACCTCCACGCCCTGGCCGCCTTCGACGGAGATCAATTACTCGGTGGCACTTGGAATCTGGGAGCGCTCTACCTGCTTCCCGAACTGCGTGCCGATCGCCTGGAGCCGTTCTGGTCCGACCGCGAACGCCTGCGACAGCACTATCTGATGCTGAGCCGCGCAGTACTCCAGCGGACCGGCGTCCATCCGGCAGCCGCCGATCTGCCGTTTCGACTGGTCGAATCGCTCGTCAACATGTGGTCGGTGCCGCATGGGCCCGATCGGTCCGACCTGCCCATGCAGGTCGCTGATGCCGGCGTGCGCGTGCTGGGCGTCCTCGACGCCGAGACACCGGCGCTACGCCGACGAACCAGGCAGGTCATCGAGCTGCACATCGGCCCCCGATAGCCTCATAGTGTGTTTCACGTACTGAACATCACTTACACGCAACCGTTGGACATCGTCGACCAGTCGCGCCCGGCGCACCTGGAATGGCTCGGCAAGCTGGTCGAAGAGCGCCGCATCCTGCTCGCCGGCCGACTGGAGTCCCAGGGCGGCGCCGTACTGATCGCCTCGGACATGTCGGCCGAGGAGGCCGACGCGCTCACCGCCGGCGACCCGTATGTGCACGCCGGCGTCGCCTCCTACGAGCGCGTGAGCTTCAATGCCGGTTTCCGCGCCGCTGGGCTCTAGCCGGAAATTCACAGCCGGATCCGGGATTAGTTCGGCGCCGGCCGCCGTTGAGTGTGGTCAGGGCCAGACGTATTGCCCCACATTTCGTTACCTTCGCTAATCTTTGTAGCGGGTAACCGCCGCTAGGCAAGCCGAGAATGAAGAGGACTGACAAGCATGACCACGACCGTTTCCGCCTACGCCGCGACCTCAGCGACCAGCCCGCTGACCAAGACCACCATCGAACGCCGTGACATCGGGCCGCACGACGTGGCATTCGACATCAAGTTCGCGGGCATCTGCCACTCGGACATCCACACCGTCAAGTCCGAATGGGGCCCGGCCAACTACCCCGTCGTACCCGGCCACGAGATCGCCGGTGTCGTCACTGCCGTCGGCTCCGAGGTGACCAAGTACAAGGTGGGCGACCACGTCGGCGTCGGCTGCTTCGTCGACTCGTGCCGCGAGTGCGAGAACTGCCTGGCCGGCCTGCAGCAGTACTGCACCGGCAAGGGCGGCAACATCGGCACGTACAACGCCACCGGCCGTGACGGCACCCCCACCTACGGCGGCTACAGCACCGCCATCGTCGTCGACGAGAACTACGTGCTGCGCATCCCGGACAGCATCCCGCTGGACAAGGCCGCGCCGCTGCTCTGCGCAGGCATCACCCTGTACTCGCCGCTGCGGCACTGGAACGCCGGCCCCGGCAAGAAGGTCGCCATCGTCGGCCTCGGCGGGCTGGGCCACGTCGGTGTGAAGCTCGCCGTCGCGATGGGCGCCGAGGTCACGGTGCTGAGCCAGTCGCTCAAGAAGATGGAAGACGGCCTCCGCCTCGGTGCGCACCACTACTACGCCACCAACGACCCGCAGACGTTCAAGACGCTGGCCGGCACCTTCGACCTGATCATCAACACGGTGTCGGCGAACCTCAACATGGGCGCCTACCTGAACCTGCTCAAGTCCGACGGCACGCTTGTCGAGCTCGGCGCGCCGGAGAAGCCCCTGGAGGTGCCGGTGTTCCCGTTGATCGGCATGCGACGCACGCTCGCCGGTTCGTTGATCGGCGGCATCCCCGAAACTCAGGAGATGCTGGACTTCTGCGCCGAGCACGACGTCACCCCGGAGATCGAGATCATCGAGGCGTCCTACGTCAACGAGGCCTACGAGCGCGTGATCGCCAGTGACGTGCGGTACCGCTTCGTGATCGACGCCGCGACCATCTAGCCGCGGGTTCTCGCGTCAGCGCCGAGGATTGCGGTCAAATACTGGCCGCAATCCTCGGCGTAACGCGTCATCAGCCGTCGGCGCCAGGGCGGACGTCGGGCAACTGGTCCATACCGGCCAAGGGCCACCCCGCGGCGGCCAGTTTGGCCGCCACCCGCGCGATGTTCTCCGGTCCGGCGTCATGGTGGGTGACGTCGGCGATGAACTCGGCGATGTCGTCGCGCTCGATCGGATCGTCGACGTCTGCGGGTGCTGCGGCCTCGGCGATATTGCGCACCACGTCGGCGACCTGTTCCTCGGTGAGCGGGGTGGCCCGCAGCAGCGCGAGCAGCGGTACCCGGTCGGGACCCGGGACCCCTTCCGGGTAGCCGGCACGCAGCCAATTCAGAACCGAGATCAGCAGCGACTTCGTCGACACCCGGTAATTTTCGCCGTTGCCGGGTCAACTCACCACCGGACGCGCCGACATCTGGGCGGTGAAACAATCCCACTGAGCACAACCGGTGGCCAGGCACCGCCGTCCCGGCATCCTCGGCACAGTGACCCGCGTTATCCGCTTCAACGCCTTCGACATGAACTGCGTCGCCCACCAGTCCCCTGGCCTGTGGCGCCATCCAGAAGATCAGTCCTGGCGGTACAAGGACATCACCTACTGGACCGAACTGGCGAAGTTGTTGGAGCGCGGTCGTTTTGACGGCCTCTTCATCGCTGACGTACTCGGCACATACGACGTGTACGGAGCAAGCGATGAAGCAGCCATCCGCCAGGCAGCACAGATCCCGGTGGGCGACCCCATGCTGCTGGTATCGGCGATGGCACTCGTAACCGAGAACCTGGGGTTCGGCATCACCACCGGGACCGGATTCGAGCATCCATATCCCTTCGCCCGGCGGATGTCGACGCTGGATCACCTGACCAACGGTCGTATCGGCTGGAACGTCGTCACCGGATATCTGCCTGCCGCCGCGCGCAACATGGGCCAGACCGATCAGCCCGCGCACGATGCGCGCTACGACCATGCCGACGAGTACCTCGAAGTGCTCTACAAGCTGTGGGAGGGCTCCTGGGAGGACGACGCGGTGGTTCGCGACGCCGAACGCGGGGTCTTCACCGATCCGGCAAAAGTGCACCACATCGGCCATGCCGGAACACATTTCAGCGTCCCCGGCGTCCATCTGGCCGAACCCTCGCCGCAGCGCACACCGGTCATCTACCAGGCCGGCTCCTCGCCGCGCGGGGTCCGCTTCGCCGCGGAGAACGCCGAAGCCATCTTCACCGCCGCCCCCACCAAAGCCATTCTGCGCGAGACGGTTTCGACGATTCGCGCCGAACTCGAATTGGCGGGCAGGGATCCGTACTCGGCGAAGATCTTCAACCTCACCACCATCATCACCGGCGCCACCGACGAAGAAGCGTACGCCAGGCACGCCGAGTATCTGGCGTACGGCGATCCCGAAGGCGCGCTGGTGTTCATGTCCGGGTGGATGGGTGTCGACCTGGCGCAATTCGGACTCGACGAGCCGATCGGCAACGTCGATTCCAACGCGATCCTGTCCGCGGTCAAGGCCTTTCAGTCCGCCTCGGACAAGGGCGGCGAGTGGAAGGTGCGCGATATCGCCGAGTGGGGTGAGATCGGTGGCATGGGACCGCGCATCGTCGGATCCGGCGTACACGTCGCGGGCACCCTGCAGGAGTGGGTCGAGGAAACCGACGTCGACGGCTTCAACCTGGCATATGCGATCACGCCCGGCTCGTTCGCCGAGTTCATCGAACATGTCGTGCCGGTGCTCACCGAGCGCGGCGCCTACCAGTCGGAATATGAGCCGGGCAGCCTGCGCAACAAGCTGCTGGGCAACGGGGATCGCCTGGCCCGCGAGCACCGCGGCGCCAGTTACCGTGTGGGCGGCCCGAATTCGACGATCATCGAGCGCCCGTCGACTGTGCCGTCGTCCTCGGCGTCGACGGCTGCGCAACCCGCGCGGGGCCGATAGCACTCGCCGACGAGGAAAGGACTCTTCACGGGATCGGCGGGTTTTCGCGTCTGCTCTCGACGAACCGGCGACAATCACCTGCATGTCCGACGAGCCGCTAGACGTCCTGCGACGCTGGGAGCTCGCCGGTGGCATCTGGCGGATCATCGGCCGCAGCGCGCACGAACTGACCATCGGGTTGTTCCAGTGCGACGGCGGCGAACGCGTCGACGTGATCCGCTCCGGCGACGCCGCACTGCTCGCCTTCGTCGGCGACCGGGAGTCCAACGCGGACTGAATTGCCGCTTCGCGGGAAAACACGTGCGCAAAGCGCGGGTCAGCGCGTCGTATCGTTGACCCAGCCGTCGTCGTAAGCGGGTTTGGGGGGTAGCCAGGTGAGGACACCGCGCGCGTATTCACATGCTCGCGATGACCTCGAGCTGGTAGCGCGCAAAGTGTCTCGGAGACGGTCACCGCGACGGCGGCTAGCAGTATCCGTCCTGGTCGGGAGCTGCCTCTCATTACTGATCGTGACGGGCGGCATTGCTGTGGGGCTCCGCGTTTCGTCATCACAAGCGGGGATGTCGGGGTCTGCCGTCCAGCCGACGGACAGGTCCACCTTTACGCCGGCGGCCCCCGCCACCGCGCCCCACCCTGTTGAAACATACAGTGACTCCAGCAATCTGCGAAGGTCCTTTGCGCAACTTCAGGCCGCATTGGGCGCTCGGCTTGGGATGGCCCTCATGCCCGTCGGCAGCAGTGAGGCGCCGATCTCATTGGGAGACTGGACCAGTGGACCGGCCTGGTCGACGATGAAGGTTCCGCTTGCGATGGCTGCACTACGGCAGGGAGATTCGACGTCGATCGCCGAGCCGGTCAAAATCGCCATCACCGAGTCCGACAATGACGCTGCCGACGTCATCTGGCGTGGCCTCGGTGCGCCCGACGTCGCCGCGGCGAAAGTCGACGCAGTGCTCCGGGAGGCTGGTGATCCGACCCAAGTTCAGTCGAAGAGAAGCCGACCCGCCTACAGCGCGTTCGGCCAGACCGACTGGTCGCTGGAGAATCAGACTCGATTCCTCGCCACCGCAGCATGCGATAAGCGGAGCGCGCCGGTCTTCGACTTGATGGGACAGATCGCGAGCGATCAACAGTGGGGCCTGGGCACCATTCCCCGTACCCGGTTCAAAGGCGGCTGGGGCCCGTTGGAAACAGGCGGCGGCTATCTGGTTCGCCAGCTAGGCGTGATCGATACCAACCGGGGTCAAGTCGCGGCCGCGATTGCGGTGCAGCTGAATTCGGGCACCTTCTCCGAAGGCGTCGCTCAACTGTCACAACTAGGACGGTGGTTGGGGGAACGCTCGACTGAACTACCTGCAGGTAGGTGCCCCGGCTGACCCCTACCGCCCCAGACTCCCCGCGGGTTTGGCTCGAGTCAGTAGATGTAGACCCGTGCGTTGTTTCCGCCGGCGCACGTCACCCAGCTGTCTGACCCGTAGGCCGCACACTGCACCACGAAATTGGGCCCATTGCAGGTCGCGCCGTCGACAGTGCGGCAATCCACGGCTCCGGGCGCTGACACGGTCCGCGGCGCACGAGCCACGCCGCCGTATTGATCCCAATACGAACTGAGCACGCTCCGCGCGAAGAAGCACGAGGTCTCTGCCGAGCCTCGACCCGAACGCGTCCCCCACCCCGACCTGGACGTCAATGACCAACCCGCATCGCAGCTGTCATGCGCCGCGCTGTTATCGACGCCCGTCACCAGCGGTGGAATGCCGCTGGCCGATGACAGCGGCGGCGCTGGGATCGGTACAGGCGCAGGCGGCTGAAGAGCCGGCGGCTGTTGGGCCGAAGGCGTACCAATTGCCGAAACAGATTGTGCCGGTATGGAAGTCGCAGGCGAGTTCGCACCGTTCTGACCCGCGAGCATCCCGATGACGATGCCGATTCCCCCCAGTAGTAGGGCACCGACGCCGCCGATCACCGCCGGTACCACCCACCTCCCTCGCGACTCGGTCTGAGAAGCGCCAACGACGACGGTCGGACCGGTCATCGATCCCGAATCATGCAGAACAGGCTGCGGAACCGCCAGCTGTTCCCGCAGCATGGTCGCCGACTGCGACCAGGATGGGCCGGTGTCGCTCAATGCGCGATGCGCTGCGCGCGCTAACGCGCCAGCAGTGCCATACCGGTCATCGGCCTCTTTCGCCAAGCCACGGGCGACAACGTTATCGAGCGCCACCGGAACATGCGGATTCATCGCACTCGGCCGCGGAGCCGGTGCGGATAGGTGTGCAGCGATCACCTGCTCCAACCCCTGACCGGGGAACGGCGTATGTCCGGTCAGCGCCTCGTACAGCACACACGCAAGTGCGTACACATCGACGGCCGGCGTCGTGTCCTCGCCACCAAATCGCTCCGGGGCCATGTACGCCATCGATCCAATTTGAGTGCCGGTCATGGTCAGTCGCGAATCGCCGTGAGCCTCGGCAATCCCGAAATCAACGAGATACGCAAAGTCACCTGAGGTGACCATGATGTTCTGCGGTTTCACATCCCGATGAATCAATCCCGCCGCATGCGCGGCGTCCAGGGCAGAAGCAATGTGGCCGATGATCGCGACCGCGCGCTCGGCGGGGAGCGCCCCGGATTTGAGCATGTCGTGCAGCGTCTCGCCGTGCACCAGACGCATGTCGATGTAAAGGCGGCCATCGACTTCGCCCCAGTCATGGATCGGGATCACGTGCGGCTCCTGCAGGATTGCAGCGGCACGCGATTCGCGCTGAAACCGTTCGCGGAAGCGTTCATCCTGCGAGTACTGGTCTGAAAGAATCTTCAGCGCGACAGTACGGTCCTTGCTGGTGTCCAGCGCTTGGTAGACCTCGCCCATGCCGCCCACCCCGAGCAAACCGGTGATTCGGTATTTGCCGAATTGTTCACCGACGCGCTTAGTCACCTAGTCCCCCTGCCACACGGTCCTCATGCATTCGCAGCGCGCCACCCCAGGTTTCGACTGCGATCGACAACGCTGCAACGGGCATCGCCGACGCCGATCAGCATAAAACCAAATATTCTGCTCACTGCCAATATTGACCAGTACGCGCATTTGCCCGCGGTCGACAGCCCTGCAACGAGATACTCCAACCACACCCTCATTCGCCACCAGACCGCAGATGGCTACACCCCGATAGAAGGCCCCCGATGAGCTATCCGAACGATCCACGGAGGTGCGGCGGGCCACGTTGCGACCAGCGCAGACCTGCCGGTAAGCCGGGAGCGGTACACGCACCCTGGCCACCGGAGGCTCGGCGCGTAGCACCCGTAACGCTGAACCTGACGATCGGAGTGGCCGTCGTCGCGGGATGGTTTTCAGGGTTTGCCCCGTCCACGTATCGCGGCCACGCAAACTCACCCAGCGGACCAGGTGTTCGATAGCTCGTGTCGACTCCGGCGCAACCACGACCTCCGACCGAAGTGCTGACAGTCGGCGTTAATCGCGTTGCCCGCGTTCTGATCTCGATTGTCGCGGTGGTCGCGACGTCCGCCTGCGGGCCCACAGTCGTTGCCGGACGACCACTTTCAGCACGGTTCGACCCGCAGAGGGTCAGCGGACTAACAGTGTCCGACGGACCGAGTGGTCCGAGGTCTGACGGCCCGGGACCGATTGGACGTGTCGCCAACACCGACGACGGCAGCTTCGACCGGTTAGCCCTATTGGCCATCAACGATGTCGAGTCATTCTGGAAAATGCAGTACCCCGAGACATTCGGCAACCAACTCAAGCCCGTCAGCCGGCTTGTCTCCTCAGATGGTGACGAACTGGCTGGGTACACCTTGTGCGGAAGCCCCGAAGGCAATGCCGTCTACTGCACCATCGACAACTCAATAGGGTGGGACCGTTCGCTAGAGACTGGATTGGTCCCTCCAGCACTGCCATTCTTCGGCACGATCGGCGTTGCAGGAGTTTTCGCACACGAATATGGCCACGCCATCCAGTTTCAGACAGGGCTACCGATACGCACTGCCACTCTGATGAAGGAGCAGCAAGCCGACTGTTACGCCGGGGTGTACATGCGCTGGGTCGCCGACGGCGATTCCACGCGGTTCGTCGTCAGCACTGGAGACGGTCTGAACCATTTACTCGCCGGTCTCTTGGCGCTGCGAGACCCACAAGGCGAATCCGACGATCCTGATGTACTTCTCCAGCAGCACGGCACCGGACTCGACCGCGTCAGTGCATTCCAACTCGGATTCGAGCAGGGAGCGCACGCTTGCTCGATGATCGATCGTGCCGAAATTCAAAGGCGGCGAGGCGATCTCCCTCACAACCTGTTCGACCCCAGAAGTACCAATAGCGACACGCCCATTGACCAAAACGCGTTGGCCACGCTCAGCGAAGAGCTACAGAAGATCCTGCAGGCGGCCAAACCGCCTGCGTTCACGATTGGCGGAACATCGTGTGGCACGAACCGACCTGCTGCGATTGCTGCGTACTGTTCCGACACGAACACTGTGGCAATCGATTTGCCTGCACTACAGCAGATCGGCGCACCTGCGGACGAACACAGCCACAGACTCCTGCAGGGCGACAACACCGCGATATCACTGATCGCGTCCCGCTACGCGCTCGCCGTCGAGCACGAGCACGGATTGCCGCTCGATAACCCGCAAGCCGCGATGCGTACCGCGTGTCTGACCGGAGTCACCCAACGCGCAATGGCCCAACCTCTCTCGCTGCCATCAGGGCAAGGACTGACGCTCGGGGCCGGTGACCTAGATGAAGCCGTCGCAGGCTTACTGACCAACGGCATAGTCGCAAGCGATGTGCACAACACTCCGCTCCCTGCCGGATTTACACGCATTGCGGCCTTTCGGATCGGAATCCTCGGAACAGCCGATGATTGCTTTCGGAGGTTCTGACTCATGAACGACGACACCTCAGACATGGACAACGTCACCGCCCAGGTTCCACAGACGCGGCGCAAACCTCCAGTACCGGCCGAGCGGCAGAATCCAGATGAATTGCCGTGGTGGCAAACCATCTATCAACGCCCGCCCGATTCGCTTCAGCGGCCTCCTCAGTACCGATGGCCTCAAGGTCAGGTGCACCCACTTGCAAGTCCTCGTCGGGCAGTCGTCCCACCCCACGCGCATTTGGTCTCGATGGGAGCCGGGCAACCACAACCTCCGATCGCTGGCCGCGCGACAGTACGGCCCGTTCACCGAGGTGCCCCGAGCCACGCATCGTCAACGACCCAACCGAAACCACAATCGCAACGACGTCGCAAGATCATTGGCATAGGGGTGGCGGTGCTTGTCGTCGAAGGAGTAGTGCTCGTGATCGGGGCGCTGTTGCTCAACACTTCCAAAACAACCGAACTCGACGTCAATCAGGCCGAGCAGGGCGTGTTGCAGATCCTCGCCGACCCAGTCAGCGGCTACGGCGTGACGAACATTTCAGGTGTCACGTGCAACGGCGGCGTGAATCCCCCGGTCAAGAAAGACAACATCTTCAAATGCAAAGCCACCGTGGACGGCCGGCAGAGACAGATCACCATCGTCTTCGTTGACGACGACGGCACATATGAAGTCGGAGGCCCTACCGGCTGATGACGAGACCAGTGTCCACGACAACACCAGGTGGACGACGCAACTCCACACATGACAAGGACGCCGAGGGTGACTGCAGACGAAAACAGAATCGGTACGAATTTCGGCAAGTACCGCATTGTCGGCATGCTCGGAAAAGGCGGAATGGGCGAGGTCTACGAAGCATTCGACAACGAGAAGAATCGGACCGTCGCGCTGAAGATCCTTGCCGCACAACACGCTGACGACGGCCAGTTCCGAGCCCGGTTCCTGCGCGAATCACACGCTGCGGCCATACTCCAGGAACCACATGTAGTGCCGATTCACGACTGGGGCGAGATCGATCGAAACCTGTACATCGATATGCGGCTCATCCAAGGATCGACACTGCATGAGCTGATCAAAACTCAACCGCTCGAACCTCACAGGGCAGTGTCGATTCTTCAACAGATAGCCGCTGCCCTCGACGCCGCACACGCCGAGAGACTGGTGCATCGCGACGTCAAGCCGCAGAACATCATCGTCACCTCAGCTGACTTCGCATATCTCGTTGATTTCGGTATCGCCGAAGCTCAAGGCGACACGCACTTGACGATGGCCGGCACACAGATCGGGTCCTTCTCATACATGGCTCCCGAGCGATTCGACGACGCACCATGCTCGCCTGCTTCGGACGTCTACTCGCTGGCTTGCGTGCTGTACGAAGCCGTCACCGGTGAAACGCCATTCGCTTCTACCAGCCAGCAACACGTGATTGCAGCACATATCGCCAAACCTCCGCCGCGCGCCAGTTCAGTCAATCCACACCTCTCGCCTGCATTCGACGAAGTCATCGCACGTGGCATGGCTAAAGATCCCGATGACCGTTATGGCAGCGCCGGAGCACTGGCCCGAGCCGCACTGCGGGCGCTCACGCCCGGTACCCACACACCGGCATTCGCCGATGCGGATACCATGGCCAGGCCCTTCTCAGCGCCGGTACAAATGGCCGACAGTGTCAGCGTCCCAGCAGTTCCGACCGGACCGACCGCGCCCCACCAGCAATACGACACGGATGGTCGAGCCCGAAACATCACTGTTCCGCTGGTAGTCATCGCTGCGGTGGCGGTCCTCCTTCTCGGCGCAGTTGGCATCGTCGTCGGCATGCTGGTCTCCCAGAATTCCAATCAAAACCCGAGCGCCCCAACAACAGTCACGGTCGCTCAACCAGCTGCCCAGGCATCGATGTCGCCGTTCGCGTCGCCTTCCGCACCACCGCCGACACCGCTGCCACCGCCCAAACCGGCGCCATCGGCACCGTCGGCGCCGCCCATTGACCAAGAAACGTCCAGCACGATGCAGCTACGCCAGTTGGTCGCAAACGACCGGCCATTCATCGCTGCCGTACTCGCCGACTTTTGGGTCCCACAGTTGAGTGCAAAACGTCCCGGCGTGGTCGACCAAGGCATGGTCTGGGACAACACCCTTGCGCTGCAGGAACATCTCCAGCTGCGCCAGCGGTACAACGCAAAGCTGCTCTGGTCCGGAGACTGGTCCACATTCGACGGCAAAAATTTCTGGGTAACTGTCGTACCGATCACCTTTAGCGATTCAAGCGGTGCACTGCTGTGGTGCGCAGCTCAAGGTTTCGACCGCGACCACTGCATTGCGAAAATCGTCAGCAACACCCGCCCGGTTGCAGGCAGCACCGCCACGAACTGAGCAACATCGACAAAGTCATCTCAGGACTCGAAAGTTGACGGAATTTACCGTCACGCACTAATACTTTGATCATGACGTCCACTCGCCGCCGTGCTCCGCTGACCCAGCTGGCCCTTGCCGGCGTGGCCATCGCCCTGCTGCCGACGGGCGTCGCGCATGCCGATCCGGAACCGCCGCCAGCTCCGGTACCCGTGTCCGCCGGCGTCACCGGCGTCCTCAATGACTGGCAGAAAGCCGTATGTGCGCCAGGCAGTTTCAACCAGGACGATCCCGCCATCGCCGCCCGCGACTGGCCGGGCGCAGTCCGTGCGGGCACCTGCGCGAGCGCGGTGAACCCCGGGCTGACCAACGGCTTGTGGATCTCGCAATGGACCGCCAACAGCGACATGACCTCGGCACTACAGCGCAATTTCATGGCCCTGTTCGCCTCCGCGGTCAGCGATCAGACCGCGATCATCACCTTCGCGGTGGCCAGCCCCGAGGCCCGCAAGTCCCTTGAGCCGCTGACCAAGTTCGGCTTCGCCATCCAGCCGGTGCCGCCGCTGGCCTGACGGCCGTGGTCCGGACCGAGTACCGGCCGCGACCGCAACGCGGTGGCGGCAAACCGGCCCGAAAATCGCCGTGCGGTTGCACTCGCGAACAAGCGGGTTCTTAGAAGTCCCAGTCCGAGTCTTCGGTATTGACGGCCTTGCCGATGACATACGACGAACCCGAGCCCGAGAAGAAGTCGTGGTTCTCGTCCGCGTTCGGCGACAGCGCCGACAGGATCGCCGGGTTCACATCGGTCTCGTCGCGCGGGAACAGCGCTTCGTAGCCGAGGTTCATCAGGGCCTTGTTGGCGTTGTAGCGGAGGAACTTCTTGACGTCCTCGGTGAGGCCGACGCCGTCGTACAGGTCCTGCGTGTACTCGACCTCGTTGTCGTAGAGCTCGAACAGCAGCTCGTACGTGTAGTCCTTGAGCTCCGTGCGCTTGGCCTCGTCGACCATGGCCAGGCCGCGCTGGTACTTGTAGCCGATGTAGTAGCCGTGCACCGCTTCGTCACGGATGATCAGCCGGATCATGTCGGCGGTGTTGGTGAGCTTGGCGCGCGAGGACCAGTACATCGGCAGGTAGAAGCCGGAGTAGAACAGGAAGCTCTCGAGCAGCGTCGAGGCCACCTTGCGCTTGAGCGGCTCGTCACCCTTGTAGTACTTCATGACGATCTCGGCCTTGCGCTGCAGGTTCGGGTTCTCCTCCGACCAGCGGAACGCCTCGTCGATCTCGACGGTCGAGCACAGCGTCGAGAAGATGTTGCTGTAGCTCTTGGCGTGCACCGACTCCATGAAGGCGATGTTGGTGTAAACGGCCTGCTCGTGCGGGGTCAGCGCATCGGGGATCAGGCTGACGGCGCCGACCGTGCCCTGGATGGTGTCCAGCAGCGTCAGGCCAGTGAAAACGCGCATGGTGAGCTGCTTTTCACTGTCGGTCAGCGTGCCCCACGACGGGATGTCGTTGGACACCGGCACCTTCTCGGGCAACCAGAAGTTACCGGTCAGCCGGTCCCAGACCTCGGCGTCTTTCTCGTCCTGCACGCGGTTCCAGTTGATCGCGGAGGCCCGGTCGATCAGCTTCATACCTTCAGACACCGTGACCCCGTTTCAAGCTGGAACTCTGTTTGCCGGATCGGCACCACCGACACTACCCCTGGTACCTGCCGTCGCCGAACACCGCAAGACATGGTGTTTTCGTGTCGCGTTCACCGGACCGATTCAGCGGATGAATTCGTACTCCGACGACCGGAATTTCCGGGTCTCGAGCCAGTACTGCCAGGTCATGCCGCTCCACAGGGTGCGATTGACCCCGTGCTCGTCCATGTACCAGCTGTGGCAACCACCGGTGCTCCACACCGTGCCGGCCAGATTCTGCTGCAACTCGGCGTTGTACTCGTCCTGTGCGCGCCGGCTCGGCATCAGCGCGGCGGCGCCCGCCTTGTCGGCGGCGGCGATGGCCTGCGCGGCGTAGCGGATCTGCGACTCGATCATGAACACCACCGAGTTGTGCCCCAGCGCGGTGTTCGGCCCCAGCAGGAAGAACAGGTTCGGCATGTTCGACACCGTGATGCCGCGGTGGGCAGCCATACCCTCGCGGTTCCACCGGTCGACCAGATCCTCTCCCCCGAGGCCCTTGATGTCGACGTAGGTGTACGAGTCGGTGACGTGAAAACCGGTGCACCACACCACCACATCGACGGGATGTTCGACGCCGTCACGGGTGACGATGCCGTCGGCCGTCATCCGCTCGATGCCCTCGGTGAAGACCTGCGTCTTCGGGTTGGCGATACCGCGGTAGTAGGTGTCGGAGTTCAGGATTCGCTTGCAGCCCGCCACGTAGTTCGGCGTCAGCTTTCGACGCAGCTCGGGGTCCTTGATGCTGCGGTTGATGTTCCATTTACCCAGCAGCTCACCGATTTTGAGCAGTCGCGGTTGCTTGGTCATCGCGAAGCCGACGCCTTCGTGAATCCAGTAGATGGCGTCCCGCATCAGCGCCCGGGTGCCCGGCACGCGGCGGAAGGCGTTCTTCATCCACTCCGGGAAGGCGTTGTTGGGCCGCGGCATGACCCACGCCGGGGTGCGCTGGTACAGGTGCAGTTCGGACACCTGGTCGACGATCGCGGGCACGATCTGAATGGCACTGGCACCGGTGCCGATGACTGCGACGCGCTTGCCGGTGATGTCGACGCTGTGGTCCCACTGCGCGGAATGGAAAGTGGCACCGGCGAATTGGTCGCTGCCCTCGATATCGGGCACGGACGGGATGTGCAGTCCGCCGGCCCCGGAGATCAGAAATTGCGCGACGTACTCCTGGCCGTGGCCGTCGTAGATGTGCCAGCGCCGCTCGTCTTCGTCCCAGTGGGCACGGTCGACGTGGGTGTTGAACCGGATGTTCCGGCGGAGGTTGTGCTTGTCGGTCACGCTCTTGAGATAGTCGAAGATCTCGGGCTGGAACGACCACATGTGCGTCCAGTCGGCCTTCGGTTCGAACGAGAACGAGTACATGTGCGACGGGATGTCACACGCGCAGCCCGGGTAGGTGTTGTCACGCCAGGTGCCGCCGACCTCGTCGGCCTTCTCCAGAATCAGGAAGTCGCGCGCGCCGAAGCCCTGCTTGCGAAGTGCGATGCCCATGCCCAGCCCGGAGAAGCCGGACCCGATGATCACCGCCCGCGTCACGATCGGCTCGGTGCGGACCTCAATGTCGGCAGACTGCTCGGAGACCGTCATGAACCTTCTCTTTCCTGGGAACGGCGGTACCGGATATTTCACAGTGTCCGGTCAGGCCGCCCGGGTGTCAACGCACCAAGGTTGCTGAGGACGGCTCAGCCAACCGACTCTTCGCGTCGCACCGCGTCGTGCACCGGCAGGTCCAGGTCGAACCGGATACCGAGCAGCCTGGCGGTGCCGTTGATGGCGCCGATCATGATCGTGGTCATGTGCGCGACGAACTGGTCGCGAGGTAGCCGGCGCGGAGTTTCGTCACTGCCGCCCAGCCACCAGTCGGTCGCCGACGCAGCGGCACCGAACAGCGTGAACGCCGCGAGCTCGAAGATGCTGGAGTCCAGGTCCATGTCCTTGAGCTCACCGCTGATCATGGCGGCGATGGCGAGGGTGATGTCGCGGCCCCGGTTGACGGTCGTCATCGCGGCGGCGGACTGGTCGGCGAACCGGCCCTGCAGCAGGAATCGCACCACGTTGGGATGCTGGTCGACCAGGTCCACATAGTGTTCGACGGCCCGGCCGATGATCTGCCCGGTCGAATCGTTCTCGATGTCGATGGACGGAATGACGGCCGCCCACAACATATCCCGCATCCGCTCGCCGATCTGCGAGAACATGTCGGACTTGTCGGCGAAGTGCCGGTAGATCTTGGGCTTGGCGGTGCCGGCCTCTTCGGCGATCTCCCGCACGCTGACGTTGGGGCCGAGCCGGTCGATCGCGCGGAACGCGGCGTCGACGATCTCTTCGCGGACCTTGAGTCGGTGTTCGCGCCAGCGCTCGCTGCGGGCGTCCACCTTTTCGGGCGCACCCTTGGGCGGACTGACCTTCACCTGCACGGTGACCGACGGAACATTCACGCCCGGCACACCAGGAACTTTCACCCCGGCCTGGATGCCGGTGCGTGGAAGAGATGGCCTGCGCACCCCGCCACTGTACCGGGCCGGGCAAATCTGACCTGCTCAGACCGCTCGGCGCGGCGAACCTCACATTCGCCGGCGCGTGATCGCACCCAGCCGACAGCCAGCCTTCGCGCGTAGCATCGGCCTCAGGCACCGCCTGAAAGTACCGGCCGGACAGGGAACTTGATCACATGGCGCAGCGGTACGACGTCATCGTCGCCGGCGGAGGTCCGGCCGGATCGGCTGCCGCATGGCAGGCCGCACAGACCGGCGCGAGCGTGCTCGTCCTCGACAAGGCCACGTTCCCGCGCGACAAGCCGTGTGGCGACGGGCTGACCGCCCGCGGGGTCAGCTATCTGCAGAACATGGGCCTCGCGAAACAGGTCGCCGAGTTCCACCGGATCGATCGAGTCACGGTGTTCAGCCCACACCGGTGGGAGCTGTCATTCCCGCGCCGGCCTGGCATGCCGGACCACGGCTGCACCGTCAGCCGTACTCACTTGGATGCCCTGCTGCTCGGTCATGCCGCCGCCGCGGGCGTGGAAGTGCGACAGGGCGCCGAGGTGGCCGGCCCGCTGCTTGACGGCGACGGCCGCGTCACCGGTGTGGTCCTCAAGGATGGCGAGCCGGTTCACGGCGACGCCGTGATCGCCGCCGACGGCGCCTACTCCCCGCTCAAACGGGCGTTGCATGTCGAGTCTGACTTCCACGGCTATTCCGCCATCGCCATTCGCGCCGAGATGCCGGCCGACCGCGCCGACTCCGATGCCCTCGAGATCTATCTCAAGCTGATGTTCGACGGTGATCAGCTTCCCGGTTACGGCTGGGTTTTCCCAATGGGCAACGGCGCCTTCAACATCGGGCTGGGTTACGTCAACAGCTACCGGAATTGGCAGGCCATCAACGCCACCCGGTTTCTCGGCGACTTCCTGCAGACGCTGCCACGCGACTGGGCGCTGCCCTCGATCGACGAGTTGAAGAAGAACAGGAGTGTCCGGGCCTGGCGCCTGCCGATGGGTTTCACCGCATGGCCACCGTGGCGGCCCGGCATCTTGTTCGCCGGCGACGCGTTGGGCGCCGGCAAGCCGGCCTCCGGTGCCGGCATCTCCAAGGCACTCGAATCCGGTTTGGCCGCAGGTGAATGCGCCGTCGCGGCACTCCTGAACGCCGGCCCCGACGACTTCACCAATTACCAGCAGCGGATCGAGGCCGCCTGGGGCCGCGAATACCGGCGTGGCCGCTTCTTCCACAAGCTCGCCGGTATTCCGTGGGTGGCCGACGCCGGCCGCAGAGCGGTCGACAGCCGCGTCTTTCGCGCTGTGCTGCTGAAGTCGCTGTACAAGAAAGCCGAGGGGCCGGCACATACCTGACTACGCCGCCGGCCGGGCACCCTTCCCCGACTGTGCGTGCTCGGCCTTCGCGCTGGCGGGCGTGCTGGATTTGGTTGCGCCCCCGGCGGATTCGCTTCGCCGTTCATCGGCTTTGGCGGCCGGTGCGGCGGGCGCGGCCGGCGCGGCGTCGATATCTGCGTGACCAGGTCCGGCGGGCTGCTGTCGCTGCCCGCGGGCCTGCCGCACCGGCGCGACGGAGTCTGCCGCTGGTCGCGCCGCTTGTCCGCGCTTCGCCGGTTTCCCGCGCGAGGCGCCTGGTGACGACGGGGCCGCTGCCGTCGCCCCGGCGGAAGCCGAGACCGAGACGGAACCCGCCTCCGAGTTCACCGACTTCGCCGGTGCCAGCCGAGGTGTCGTCACCGAGAGGCGGCTTCCGATGGTCGGCAACGGCACCTGGGGTGTTACCGCCGAGACGACGGACGGGAGTGCGGTGCTCGGCGGCGTCGCCGACGTCGGCTTCTGTCCCCCGACCACCTGCAACAGCTTGGCCACCTGACGGGTGACATTCGTCAGCGCCGCAGTCAGGTTGACCACCGACTGCCGGATCGCCTTGCTCAGCGGTGAGTTGTCTACGGACTTCGCAGGGTGATCGGTGGTGGGTGTGGCCGGTTCGGTGGCATCTACCGTCGGTTGCGGCAAGGTCGGCGTGTAGCTGCCGGTACGGAGAATCTGCATTGACTGCGCGAACGCCCCGGGCAGTTCTTTTAGAGCGGCAGTGATCTTGGCCTGTGGCGTGGTCCAGCTGAACTGTTTGACCTGGCTGGGATCCGCGGTGCGGTCATAAGCGCTTTCGATGATGACGCGCAGGACCGGGTCCATGGCGTCGACAAGGCGCTGTGCCCCGATCAGGGACGCGGCAAGGCGCAGCGGCGCGAGCAGCGGCAGGCGCTGCGGGAAGGTCACGTACGTGGTGTTGCCAACGGTTGTGCTGACCGTGTTGGAACTGGTCTTGGGCTCCAACGCATAGCCGGGAAGGACATGTTCGAACATGATGCCCAGGACGGCGTTGACGACGGCCAGCGGGTTGAAATATGCCGGGAAATCAGCGAATCCGTCGTACTGATTCTGGTAGACCGTGGTTTGGAATGGGCTGTCAGACGGCCCCGGTCGCCCGAACGGAAACAGATCACCGAGAATCGGCATGCGATTCCACGCGGTGAAGCGCGACAGGATTCCGCCGTTCGGCTGGTACGGATCGCCGATGAGGGTGAAGGTGTAGTCGCCCGCGTGGGCAACATAGGTCGGGTCCTTGGCCATGTGGGCGCGCGCGATCTCGGCGACCTCCGCGCCCTGGGACATGCCGAGGATGGTGATCTTCTGACCAGATGCCTGTTTGGCGATGTCCTGCTCGAGATATCCGGCACCTATGCGTTCGGACTGCTTCAGCGAGTGCGGCCAGTAGGGAACGCCAGACAAACCCGGCAGCGCGGAGATGATCGGCCATTCGATGTTGATCTGCCCTGGGTATGGCACGACATGGAATGAATCTCCTTGCGGGACAGTCGTTCCGTAGAAGAACAGCGGGATGCTCAGCCCGAAGGGGTCGAAGGATCCCCCGATGCCGATCGTGGTGTCGACGAGCCGTACCGCGGCTTGCGACACGATCGGAGCGGCCGGCGTCGACACACCGACCACTGCCGCCGCGGCGATACCGACCGCGACACCCCTCGCCAAGACCGTGGTCGTCCACCGCGATGATTGCCATTGTTGTGTTGAGTTGACCCCCATAGCCGCAGGACGCTATAGCAATCGCAGGTTTCGAACAAGACTTCTTTTTAAAAACAAGAACTCTTGTCAAACCGCTGTGCGAACAGGATGCACCGAGGTATGGCCCAGATTTCGATCAGCGCAACGAGGCGGTGATCCCGGCCCTGACCACCGCCATGAAGCTCGTGAGATTCCCGATGAGGGTGTCGATGCTCGGCCGCGATTCAGCGTCGGGCTCGTAGTCGTGCAGCCAGTCGGCAACCGCCTCGAACAGACCGCCGACGGTCAGGACCGCCAGCGCGTGGAAGTCGAGCATGGCGTTGTCCGCGATCTCCGGGAACTCGCGACGTCGCCATAATTCTTCGACAAACGTTGCGGTCCAACGCCGATTCTCGCGGCGCTGACGCTCAACCCGCGGGGAGATGCCCGCGCATTCGCCGAACGCCACCACCGCGATCCTGGGGTCGTCGACCAGGGCGTGGGCGAACGCCGACAGCAGCCGCTCGACCATTTCGTCGTTGTCAGCGGCGGTGTCCTCGAGGATCTCGACAACGCGCCGCTCGATTCGCTCGGCGATCTGACGGAGCAACTCGATGTAGCAGTCTTCTTTGCTCTCGAAGGTTTCGTAGAAAGCCTTGTTCCCCACGAACGCGTTCTGGCAGATCTGCTCGATCGAGGTGTTCGCGTAACCGTCGCGGGCGATCAGCTCGAATGCGGACGCCAGCAGTTGTTCCCGGCGATGGATTCGGCGCTGCTCGGCGTCGAGACCGCGGATCGTGCGCGGGCCCCGCGATGTCGCGGATCGGGCCGCGGTGGTGCGTTTGTCTGTGCCCGCCGACGGTCTGCCCATGGCCTGGGAGTGTAGTGGCGCTGAGCAAACGCGATGGGTTACGCCGCCTCAGCGTCGGCCACGCTGCGCCTTGCCCGGCTTTCGGGCAACCTTTCCTGTCGCAACCTTGCCCGCCGCGGCCCGCGCGGCCTGCTTGGCGAGGGTCTTCTCCCGCGCGCTGCGTTTCGGCGCCGGCTCGGCCTGGCCGCGAGACGAACTGGCCTTGCGGCCCCGCACGATGCCGATGAACTCCTCGACCAGCTCCGGCTGTTCCCCCTCCGGGAACGCGAGCGCGACGGGGCAGGTGGGAGCGTCGGTGATCGGCCGGTAGGTGAGGTCCTTGCGGTGATACAGCCGCGCCAGTGACTGCGGGACGATCAGCGCGCCCATCCCCGCGGCAACGAGTTCGATTGCGCCCTCGGTGGTTTCGGGCCGGTACTCGACCAGGTTTCCCGGGGCGTCCGCCCAGCCGACGACGTCGTCGAGCGGTACCAGGATCGGCTCGCCATCGAGATCCGCGGCGGTGATCTCGTCGGCCGCGGTGAGCACGTGATCGGTCGGCACCACCGCCACCGTCGTCTCCTCATACAGCGAGATGACGGCCAGCCCGGTCGTATCCGCCGGCAGCCGGAGCAGCGCCACGTCGACGGCGCCCGCACGCAGCGCGTCGGCCGCGTCTGCCGCGGTGACGGGGTGCAGCACCAGCGCTGCCTCCGGATACCGCTCGGTCCAGATCCGCGCCCACTTCGCGGGCGTCCCGCCGGGGACGTACCCGAGAGTCAATGAGGCCGACGAGGACGGTGTCACGGCATCACGCTACCCAAACGCGCGTCGGGTGGGTCATTGTCAGCACCGATAATTGAGGCATGACCGGGCTCGGCATCTTCACGTTCCATCTCGTCGACATGCCCGTCACGGCGACAGTGCCGCTGCTGCGTCGACCACCGCAACCCGGCCGGGTATCGGGACTTCGCTACGCCGAGTGCCTGTCGTTGATGCGGCTCGGCGCTCCCACCATCTCTCCCGACCGGCTGCAGTTACGGCGGCTGGCGATGTTCGCGCGCTGGCACGACGAGGCCGCGATCGACGAATTTCTGGCCGGTTCGGGCGCGCGGTTCGCCGCCGGCTGGCATGTCCGGATGACGTTCCTGCGGCGCTGGTCCACGCTCGCGGCGCTCCCCGACCTTCCGCAGCAGGCCGATGCCTCCGACGACGACGAGCCCGTCGTCGCCGTCACCCTGGCCCGGATGCGACTGCCCGAAGTCCCGCGCTTCCTCACGTGGGGCAAGCCGGTCGAGCGATTGGTCCGCGACCATCCGGACGCCACCCTGGCGTTGGCCGCGATGCGTCCGCCCCGTTCGATCTCGACTTTCTCGATCTGGACGTCGGTACGGGCGATGACGGACATGGTGCACGGCCGGGGCGATGTGGCCGAACTCGCCGACCCGGCTCGACATGCCGATGCGATGGCCGAGCGCCGCCGCCGCGACTTCCACCATGAATTCGCGACCTACCGATTCCGGCCGCTCTCCGAACACGGCTACTGGGACGGGCGTACCGGTTATGTCCCGCGGCGTTCCAGCTTGTAGTGCAGGCGGACGGCCGGCATGTTCCACATCCGCAACACATGGTCGGTACGCAGCACCTGCTCACGGTCGACGTAGAGGTCGAACGTCTCGTGCACGGGCGCGCGCCGGGCGAAGTAGCGCCCGCGGTCGCGCACCAATACGTACGCTCCATCGGCACCCCACGGACCGGCCGGGGAGGACAGCCGCAGACCACCATCCGGCAGGTGCTGCGGTTTGAGGAACACCTGGACGTTGCCCTCCTCCAACGGGAACGTCACGTGCACACTTGCCCGGTCGGCGCCGGGAAGCGTTCTGCGCGAATAACACCCACTGAACACGGTGTCGCCGTTTCCGCGCAAGGTGCGGATCCAGCCGGCCGCGACCTGTGCCCCACTGCCGTCGGTGATCACCGACACCCGTCCGTCGATGCCGCGTGCCACATCGAGGGGTCGCATCGGCAGAGCCAGTTGCTGCACGCGCTTGCCGAACACGCGCGAGATCAGCTCGCCACCCGGCCAGAACAATGGCGACCAGCTGCTCCAGACCTCCATGCGCCATCTCGCCGTGTGGGTGTAGAAGTCGTGAATCATCGGATGGACCACCGCGGCGTCGAATCCGGGCCCGGACAACCCTTCGAGGTCGGGTTGCAGGCCGGCGTCCGGATCGTCGTCCCGCAGCGCGCCGCCGCGCCGCGCCGCTTCCTCGAGTAGCCAACCGTTTCGGCCGTCCCGGGATCCGAGTGGCGCCTGCAACCAGCGCTCGCCACCATCGAGGTCGACGCCTCTCCCGGTGGCCCGCCAGAACTTGCGAGTCACGAGATCCAGCGTCGAAAACTCCATCTCGCGGATCGTACGGGTTTACCGCATCGACGTACCGATAGGCTGATGCCCATGAGCAGGCCCAACGCGCAGTCCATGAAACCCGCCACCGCGGCGAAGAAGCTGGACGTGTACTTGCCCGCGACGCCTGCGGAGTTCCAGGAGAACGCGATCACCCGCGCCGAGCTCGCGGCCCTGCAGGCCGACCCGCCCGAGTGGCTCAAGGACCTCCGCAAGAACGGGCCGCACCCCAAGAACCTCGTGGCGGCCAAGTTGGGCGTCTCGATCGCCGGCCTCGCGCGCGGCGGCGTCGAGAAGGCGCTGACCACCGAGGAGATCGACGCGCTGATCGAGGAGAAGCCGGACTGGCTGATCATCGAACGAGAGAGCTACCAGCAGGTGCTGCGCGAGCAGCGGCGGATCAAGGCGCTGCACGCGGATCAGGCTCGCGAAGGCTGACGGACCGGTAGCCACCGGCCACCGGTCCTCACCGCGATACTCACCAGAGGTCGAAGCCGACGTTGGTGTTGGGATGGTGGCTGCTGAAGTTGTGGTTGATCCAGTAGTTCTTGGCGAGAAAGCCGGTGACGCCAGTGTTTGCGACATCGGTGTTGGTCTTCGAGTTGTTGACCTCGTAGGTGGCGGTGGGGCCGCCGACGCCGACCCGGTAGGCGACGTGCAGATCGAGTGAATCGCCCTGTGGGGCAACAGCTGTCACGGTCTCGGTCGCACCGGGCGCGAGGAGCTTCCGGGGTCCGTCAACCCAGGAGCCGTTGGGACTCGTCCCGTCATTGAGCAGAAACTGAACCTTGTCGGTGTGGTTGGTGATCGTCATCGCGATGGTCGGCTCACCGGGATGAGTGACCGGCATGGTTCCGGCGTGGGCGATCGCGGCGAGGGACAGCGCGGCGGCGATCCCTGTTCCGGCGGCGGCGATACGAGCCGTCGTGATTTTCATGGGGCCTCCTGCGCGTGAATGTTGTTATCCGAGAAGGCGGTTGGTCCGTCTCTCTGACACCGACGACTATGCCGCGAATGGCGACGAGTCGGATTCCCCCGATCAGGCCATCTACCGGAGGAATCGCTTTCCACCGATCGGTGGACATCCCGGACCCGCCGGGGCCACGCTGGTCTGCTTTGGTAGAGCCGATGGCTGACACTCCGAACTCTCCGCTGGGCATCGCCACGTTCAACGTCAACGGGATCAGGGCGGCGCGCCGTCGCGGCTTCGACGCGTGGCTCGCCAACCGCGGGCTCGACGTGGTGGCCCTGCAGGAGTTGCGCTGCCCGCCCGAGCAGGTCGGCGCGTTCGACGGTTATCGCGCGGCAACCGACTGCGGCTCGATCCCCGGCCGTAACGGCATCGCGATCCTGACGCGCGAAGCGCCGTCGGATGTACGGAGCTGGATCTCGCATCCCCCGCGCACCCGGGGCCTCGGGACATTTGCGAACGAGGGACGGTACCTCGAGGTCGACCTCTCGAACGCTCCCCTCACAGTGGCGTGCCTCTACCTGCCGAAGGGTGGCCTGCCCGCGCACCTGCAGCGCCCCGGCGGCATGCGCGACCTGCCTGACGGCGGCGCCAAGTACGACCGGAAGATGCGCTTCCTCGGGGCGTTCGCGCGTGAACTGAGCCGGAACCGCCGCGCGGCACTCGCGGCGGGCCGCGAGTTCCTCCTGCTCGGCGACCTGAACCTGGCCCATCTTCCGCACGACGTGACCAATTGGCGGCCCGCACAGAAGATGGAGGGCTTCCTTCCTGAGGAACGGGCCTGGCTGGACGCACAGATCGGGCCGCGCACGCTCGTCGACGTGGTGCGGACGCTGCACGGCGACCGCCCTGGGCCGCTGTCCTGGTGGAGTTGGGCAGGCGAGTCGTTCGTCAAGGACGTGGGCTGGCGGATCGATCACCACCTGGCCACCCCGCGGCTCGGGCGGACCGCCGTGTCGGTGACCGTCGACAAGGAAGCCGAACCCGGCGCGCGGCTCTCCGACCACGCGCCCGTCGTCGTGCGGTACGCCTTCCCCTGAAGATGGCCTGAAGGCCGTCGACGTCGGTACTTCGTCACGCATGCGATGAGTTATACGCAGACCGGCTGTCTAACCCTGTGACGGCACCTGCGACCAGGCGCCGCAGACCCCAGGAGCTGCCCGATGCACGCCATGATCATCGTCCACCTGCCCGTCGCCGACGTCGCACGCTCGCGGCAGTTCTTCACCGGCCTCGGCTATCCGCTCAATGAGACCTTCAGCAGCGACAACGCCGTGACCCTGGTGCTGGGCGAGAACCAGTTCGCGATGCTGACGCAGCGCGATGTCTTCGACTCCCTGCACCCTGCCGAGACTGCCGACGCGTCCAAGACGAAGGAGTGCGTCGTCTGTCTGGGTGTCGACAGCCGCGAGTGCGTGGACAGGCTCGTGGACGGCGCCATCGCCACGGGCGCCACACCGGGCGATACCGACGACGAGGACTTCATGTACGGCCGCAGCTACCACGACCTCGACGGCCACTCCTGGCAGATCTTTTGGATGGATCCCGCCGCCGCCTGAACGCCGAATGGCCTCAGTGGCCCCCGCGCACACTTAGCAATGTGAGGGCGGCAGCCACCTCGATCGGGTTGCGGGCGAAGGGTTTCGGCAGCAGTTCGTCGATGCGGGCGAGACGCCGGTCGATGGTGTTGCGGTGGGTGTACAGCCGTTCGGCGGTGCTGGTGCGGTTGAGTCCCTCGTCCACGTAGGTAAGCACCGTCTGGTGCAACACCGGGCTGGCGTCCTTCAATTCACCGAGCACGTCCGCGACGAACTGGTCGGCCGACGACAGATCCGTGGACAACAGATCCACGAGGTGGACGTCTTCGTAGCGCACGATCGACAGCCCCGAGTCCAGGCGGGCCAGAAGCCGTTGCGCCGCAGCGGCATCCATGTGCGTCCGCCGGAAGCCGCTCATGCCCGCGGCCGGGCGGCCCAGAGCCACGCGCACACCAGGCCGTCTTCCCAGGCGCTCGGCAAGATCAGCAGCTGTCGGCGTTGCCTTCGCTGGTATCCACAGCCACAACGCAGCCGTCCCGGCGACCACCGTCAGCCGCCGGTCCGCGTCGCACGCCCGCATCACCTGTTCACTGGCGCGCTCGAGCAAGCCGACGTCCTGCTCCGAATCCACCCAGACCACTACGCCGATGTGCGAACCGGTCAGCGCGTAGCCGAGCTGAGCTTCAGCGCGCGATGGTGCGATGTCCGCGCCTTGGAGCAGCAGTTCGACAGTGGCGTAGCGCTGCAGCTGTGAGCCACCGGCGAACTCTTCTCGGACCCGGCCCACGTGTGCCGCCAGTTCCTCGATGGAATCGTCGACGAACGTCGCAAGCGAATTGCCCGTGATCTCGATGAGTTCACGAAGTTGCTCCGCATCGTCGGTCGCCTCGAAGCAGGCAACCAGCCACCATTTCCAACCGACACGTTGAGCGGATCGCCATGACGCGACATCGTCGGTGGTCAGGCCACGCAGGACCACATCACGTGCGTAGGTGCGCATGGCGCTTCCCGTCGCGGGAGCGACCCGGCGGCCCGGTTCGGCGATGTTGGACGTCAGCCAATGCTTGAGATTGGCGACCGTCAGACTTGCGTCAGCCTCCGCGAGTACCGGGTCGTCGGCGATCGCCCGGTACCGCGAGTCGCGCAGGGACGCCGCGGTCAAGTCGGCGACCACTTCCCCGGACCTCGTCAGCATCGTCTCGGCCAGTCCGCGGATCAACCGCCGAACAGGCTCGGATGCTTCGGGCCATAGCTGATCCAGCGCCATGCCCGGATTCTGCTCGTAGCCGCGTCCCGACGTCACGGAACCCCCGAAGATGTCTCCGGCCCGCGCGATGACCGGAGACATCGGTGCGACATCGCAGCGCCCGCTACAGGCCGAGGTGATCGGCGAGTTCGCGGTAGTCGACCATCCACAGGCCGGGCGAGCCCGTGGGGTACTGCGAGCGGAAGCCGAGGATGCGCTGAACGCGCTCCGGGAGGGTCTTCACCACTTCGCGATCGACCAGGAACGGGTAGGCCTCCTCCCCGACCAGGAAGCCCGGGTTGAACGCGAAGGACACCGCGCGGCGGTATTCATCCGCGGTGATGTTGGCGCCACCGCCGTGGGCGGTCTTGCCGCTGAAGAAGAGGGCATCGCCGGCGTTCATGATCGCGGGGACCGTCTGCTCGGGCGTGCCACGATCCTGGAAATCGGGCCACTTGTGGCTGCCGGGGATGACGCGGGTGGCGCCGTTCTCCTCGGTGAAGTCCGTGAGGGCGATGAGGAAGTTGAGGGTGATCTCCGGGCCGGCGGGGCCCATGCCGACGAACGGGTACCAGTTCTCGAGGTCGCGGTGCAGGAACTGCGGGCGGTTGCCGGGGCCGATCTCGATCACCTGGGCGGTCGTCATCCAGTATGTGCCCGATTCCTCGAGGAAGGTCGCATCACACAGGGCGTGCACCAGGTCGTGGTTGATGATCTCGTTCCGGAAGACCGGGCTGTGGGTGACCAGGTTCGTCAGGCGCTTGGTGTTGGCGCCGTGGAACTCGTTGACGATCTCGAGCTCGTGCTTGCCGCCGGGAGTCAGCGCGGTGAGGGGGGCTTCGATCTCGGCGTTGAATCGGGTGACCTGCTCAGGGGTCAGCAGGCCCTCGATGATCACCCCGCCGTCCTCGGCGACGACAGCGCGGATCTCCGCGACGTCCGCGGTGTGGGGAAGCTTCCTGAGGTTCGAAACAGCGGTGGTCATCGCGTTATCTCTTTCTGCAAGTTGAACTTTGGGGAGACGCCGAGCTGCTGGTGTGGCGTTCATCTCACTATCGCCGTTTCGCCGGTGGTGTGCCATGGCACCTCTCAACCAATCGAGCGGGCGGGCGGTGCATGTTGCACCATCGGCGAGAGTGCAGGTGCTTCGAGCAGCCGCGCACCTTTCGATGCCAGCGTGCGGGCGGGCAGGTCTCCCATGGACAGGAATCCGCTGGGCGCGTCGATCACCGCCGTCACGGCATTGACCGCCGCCGCGATGGTGCTGACGAAGGACTCGAAGCCGGTCAGCGATGTCACTTCGATCACCTGATCTGCGCCTTCGATGCGGTAATCGTCACCCGCGGTGAGTGAGTCACTCGGGTCGAAGAAGCCGAACATGATCTCCAGGTCGATCACCGCACGGCCGCCGCACAATCCGCGGGCGGCGTGGGTGACGGCCGCGATCTGGCCACGTTCGACGGTGACGTGGTCGCCGACGCGAGTGATCTCGCTGACCACCGCCGGCGCCACCCGGCCGACCTCGATCGCCTCCAAGGTCCAGCCGAGGCCGCTCGCCAGCGCGCTGATCGATTGTTCGAAACCGTAGTGGCCGACCACGTCTCCGGATTCCTGTGCGGCACTGAACTGTTCGGGCGTCAGGCCCAGGCCGAACTTCGACAGGATCGCCCCATACCGCGACATGTTGGTGCGCCGGCGGATGAACACCCGATCGACACGCTGAGTGAGGGCGGTCAGCAGCAGGGGCAGGGTGTCCATGAGAACGCCGGGGTTGGCCCCGGTGCCCAGCACGGTCACGCCGTGCGCCTTGGCGGTGTCATCCAGGCGACGCGAGATCTCCGGGTGACTCGACCACGGGTACGCCAGTTCCTCGCAGATACTCATCACGTTGTACGACCGCTCGAGTAGCGGCACGAGAGTGTCGGCTACGTGGTTCAGATCTGACGTCGTCGCCACGATCGCCAGGTCGGCCGGGGGCAGACTCGCAGGGTCGTCGACGACGGTCACGCCGGTCGTCGCGCTGCCGACGAGCGTGCCGAGATCAGTGCCGATCACCGCGGGATTGCGGTCGGCGGCACCGACGATCGCGACGTCGGTGCGACGCAGGAGGGATTGCGCCATGGCGCGGCCCGTGGCGCCGAGGCCTACCATCGCGATTCGTTGTGTCATTTTTCGCTGTCTTTCAAGGGGATTCGTGGTTCGGCAGTATCGCTATTCCTGCCGGCCCGAGGCCGGCAGGAATTTCCCAACGATGGGTCCGAGCGCGAAGGCGGCGAACAGGGAAACGATGATGACGACGGAGACCACGCGACTGTTCCCGGCCAGCAGATCGAGGTTGAGCAGCATGATCGCCAGGATGGCGACCAGCCCCACCATGCCGACCAGTGGCGCGATCAGTGTCCGCGTCACCGGCGCTCCGTGCGGCTCGCGACGGAAGAAAGCCAGCACGGCCGAGCAGGTGAGGATGAGCAGCACGATGTATCCGATGGACCCCAGACCCGATGTCCACGTGTAGATTTCGCTCATCGGGTCCAGCCCGATCATGGTGCCGCCGCCCAGCACGGCGCCGGTGACGACCGCGACGGCCACCGCCGCGCGGTGCGGCGAGCCGTGCTTCGGGTGACTCGCCGACAGGGTCGTCGGCAACAGGCCGCGGGACGCCAGCGAGAACGTGTAGCGGGCAAGGATGTTGTGCCACGTCAAGGCGGCCGCGAAGGTGCTGGTGACGAACATCGCCACGGTCAGGTCGGCACCGACGCGCCCGAGGTACTGCAGCGCCACTGCGGAGAACAGGCCCTCGGGGTCCGCGGTCGCGGCCTGGACGACTCGACTGTCGCCGACTCCGCTGATCACCGCCCACGAGGTGAGGGTGTAGAAGAGTCCCACCACGACCACCGAGATGATCGTGGCTCGGCGTACCGTCCGGGCGGGATCGCGTGCCTCGTCCCGGAATACCGCCGCCGCCTCGATGCCGATGAAGCTCAGCACGGCGAAGATCAGGCCCACCCCGGGTGCGCCACTGAATATCGTCTTCAGCGAGAACATCCCACCGGACAGGCCTTCCGGTCCGCCGCCGCGCGCGACGATCCAAAAGTCCAGCGCGAGAACGATGCTCACCTCGGCGACCAGGAGGACACCCAAGACCTTGCCGGACAGCTCGACATCCCGGTAGCCCAGGAACAACGTCATCGCCAGCCCCACCCCGGCCCACAACCACCATGGCGATGCGGGTCCGCCGTAGGACTTCACCAGCGCGTCGACACCGGTCCCGAAAAGAATGAACAGCCCGATGAAGATGCACGTATACGACAGCATGGCCAGATAGCCGGTGCCGATGCCGGCAGCTCGGCCCAGGCCCGCATGCACGTAGGAGTAGAACGCCCCCGCCGAGCGGACGAACGGTGTCATCGTCGTGAAACCGATGACGAAGAGAAGCAGGACGACGAGGGTCGCCACGTAGCCGATGGGCAGGCCTGCGCCGTTCCCCAAGGCCAGGCCGAGCACCATCGGCCCGCCGACGACACACAGCGGGGCGGCCCCGGCGATGATCATGAGAGAGATCGAGCCGACGCCGAGCTTGCCGCTCAGGCGGGGCGTCGTACCGGGCTCAGCGGTGTTCGCGCTGGTGGTGATGTCCATCATCAGAACCTGATCACCGAGCGGATACCGACGCCGCGCTTCATCTCGTCGAACGCGTCATTGATCTCTGCGAGGTCGATGACGCGGGTCACGAGCGAGTCGAGATCGATGCGGCCCCGCATGTAGTGCTCGACGAGCAGCGGGAAGTCGGTGGCGGGCTTGCTCGAGCCGTAGTTCGAGCCGATGAGGGAAAGCTCTTGATCCGACATGACGAACGGATCGATCGTGACCTTCATGCCGTCGGCCACCTGCCCGGCGACGACGGCGGTGCCGCCTCGGGCCAGGACCGCGTAGGCGGCTTCGATGGTCTGCGGCAGGCCGATGGCCTCGATGGCGACCTCGACGCCACGTCCGTCGGTGAGCTCTGCGATCCGATCCGTCAGACTTTCCTGAGCGCTGTTGATGAGTTCCGTGGCTCCAAAAACCCGTGCCTGCTTGAGTTTTTCGTCGGAGATGTCGGCGGCGACGATCTGCCGTGCACCGACCAGGCGCGCGCCCTGAATCGCGTTCAGCCCGACGCCGCCGCACCCGATGACCAGCACGGTATCGCTCGGGCGGACCTTCGCGGTGTTGACCGCCGCGCCGACACCGGTGGTGACGGCGCAGCCGATCAGCGCCGACTGTTCGAAGGGGGCGTCTTCGCGGATCGCGATCGCGCCCGATTCGGGCACCATGACGTACTGGCCGAAGGTGCCGAGGCCGGCGAAGCTGAGGACGTCCGCGCCATCCGCCGCGGTGATCCGCGACCGGCCGTCGAACGACAGGTGGTTGGCCGAATGTTGAGCGACCATGTCGCACAGGACGGGCCGGCCACTGATGCAGTACCGGCACCGGCGACAGGAGGGCGTCCAGGACAGCACGACGTGATCGCCCTTCTTCAGGGTCGTCACCCCGTCGCCCACGCTCTCGATGACACCTGCCCCTTCGTGGCCGAGAATCATCGGCGTGGGGACGTCCCATTCACCGGCAAGAACGTGAAAATCACTGTGGCACAATCCACTTGCCTTGAGCCGCACGAGTACGTCTCCCGGCGGCGGGGTCGATGGGAGCGAGACGGTTTCGATGGTCAGCGGCGCGTTCGGCGTCCTGAAGACGGCGGCGTCGAATTCGATGGTCATGGCAGATGTCCTTAGAGGGGCTGGATGTGGCGAATCGGATGTGGCGGGCGGGGTCTAACGAACGGTGCGGATGAGCTTCTTGTTGGCGAACTCTTCGATGCCGGCCCGGCCGAGTTCGCGCCCGAAGCCGGATCGCTTGACGCCGCCGAACGGCAGTTCCATGCTGTCGAGACCGACGCCGTTGACGAACACCATGCCTGCCTCGATCTGGTCGGCGACGCGTATCGCCTGCTCGGGGTCCGTGGTGAAGACGTACGAGCCCAATCCGTAGGGCGTGTTGTTCGCCAACTCGATGGCCTCGTCTTCGGACGCCGCTCGATACACGGTCGCCACGGGACCGAACAGCTCCTCGGTGGACGACGGCGACGTCGGCGCTACGCCGGTCAGAACAGCGGGCGGGAAGTACGCCCCCTGGCGGCTGCCTTCGCAGACGAGTGTCGCCCCGTCGCCGACAGCGCGCCGGACCTGCTGTTCCAGGCGCTCGGCGGCGGCGACCGAGGACAGCGGTGCCAGCGACTCGGATTGGGCCAGAACCTGTTTCGTGAACTTGTCGACGAATTCGTCGTAGAGATCATCGGCGACGATGATGCGTTTCGCGGCGTTGCACGCTTGGCCCGTGTTTTCGAACCGGGCATCGATCGCAGCCTGGACGGTGGCATCGAGGTCATCGGATGAAAGCACGATGAACGGGTCCGAGCCACCCAGCTCGAGCACCACCTTCTTCAGGTTGCGACCGGCCGCTTCGGCGACTGCCGCGCCGGCCCGTTCAGAACCGGTGAACGAGACACCTTGCACCCTGGGGTCGGCGATGGCATCGGCGACCTGTTCATTGGTGGCATAGGTGTTGACGTAGCAGCCTTCGGGGAAGCCCGCGTCGACGAAGATCCGCTGCAGGGCAGCTGCTGACTCCGGACACTGCGGCGCGTGCTTGAGCACGATGGCGTTTCCCAGGGCGAGATTGGGTGCGGCAAATCGGGCGACCTGGTAGTAGGGGTAGTTCCAGGGCATGATGCCCAGCAACACGCCGATCGGCTGGCGGCGGATGAACGCGGTCCCCTCCCCCTCCAGCAGCTCGATGGGCTCGTCCGCGAGGAACGTGGCGGCGTTGTCCGCGTAGTACTCGTAGATGGCTGCGCTGAACTCGATCTCGCCGACAGCCTGATAGACGGGCTTGCCCATCTCGCGACTGATGATTTCCGCGAGTTCGCGGCTGCGCGAGTTGTGCAGCTCGGCAACGTTTCTCAGCAGGTCGGCACGCCGCGCGACGGTGGCCTGCCGCGACCAGTTCCGGTACGCGTCCGCAGCCGAGGCGAGGGCGGCATCCACGGCCGCTGCTGTCGCTGTCGGGTACTCCCGTACCACTTCGCCGGTCGCCGGGTCGGTCACGGCATACAAGGGAGTGCTCATTTCGTGGTCTCCTGTTCGGGCTCAATCGATTTCGGTTGCAGTGCGGCTTCGAAGTCCGCACGCAGGGCCGTGCGATCGAACTTGCCGGAGGCGTTCAGGGGAAGCGCGTCGTACACGACCCAGCGGTCGGGAATCGCATAGTCGGGCAGGCAGGTGCGAAGGAACCCGACGAGTTCCCGCTCATCGAATGCCGTGCCGGCGCGCGTCTCGATGGCGACGGCGACACGCTGCTGGAGAATGTCGTCGGCATACCCGAAAGCACATGCAGCCGCGACTGTTTCGTGACGAGCGATGTGGGACTCGACGAACGTGGGCATGATCTTCTCGCCGCCGCGGTTGATGACATCATCTGCCCGGCCGTGCAGCCACAGCAGGCCGCCTTCGTCGATCCGACCGACATCGCCTGTGCGCAGCCACTGCCCGGTCACCTTCTCCGCCGTCAGCCGCGGCTCGTCCCAGTAACCGAGCATGCGCGTCGGCCCACTCAGCCACACTTCGCCCAACCCGCCAGGCGCCACATCATCGCCCGACTCGTCGACGATGCGTAGCTGGACACCGGGCAACGGCAGTCCCACGGACTCGGCTTTCGTCGCCGCCAGGTCGCTGGGCAGGAACGTGCACACCGACGTGAACTCGCTCAGTCCGTACGCGTGCACCAGCTTGAGATGCGGCCACCGCTGCTGCAGCTCCTGCACCCAGGCCTCGGGCATTGCGCTGCCGCCGTACATGATTGCGCGAACACCGCTGAAGATCGCGTCAGCCTCATCGTGCAGCATCAGCATTCTCAGCATGCTCGGCACCGCCGCGAGGAACGTGGCCGGATGCGCCATCAGTTCTGCTGCCGCGTCGCCGGTCCGATAGCGCCGAAGGAGACTGGTCGTCCCTCCGGACGCGACCATGTGCGCCAATTGATCCGCGAAGCCCGTGTTGTGAAAGATGGGTACGACGATCAGGGTGCTGTCGTCCGGTCCTGTTTCAAAGTAGTCCGAGAACGCGTGCGCCAGCTCGGCCATCGCGGCGCTGCTGATGACCGCACCTTTGGGAATTCCGGTAGTGCCCGAGGTGAAGCTGATGAGGGCGGGAACCTCACCGCCCTCCGGATGATCCACTCCGGCAACCGGTTCGAGGCTGCTGATCTCGTGCAGTAGCACTGATAGTTCCAAGCACTGGGTACCGGTCAGGGTGGCGAGATCGGTTCTCCCGAGGCCGGCGTCGTGAAGCACCAGCTTGGCATCGACCTTCGCGACCTGCGCGATGACCTGACTCTGCGCGAGACGGGTATTCATCGGGACAACGATCACGTGGGCGCGCTGACACCCGAGGAAAGCGACAACCCATTCCAGGCTGTTTTCGCCGAGCAGCACCACGCGATCACCCACGCGCACACCGCGATCGAGGAGCAGTACGCCGAAGCGCGTCATCGCGTCGTCGAGTTCCGACCACGTCAAAGTCGTTTCGCCGCAACGTAGTGCGGTGGCATCCGGCTGCGTGTCAGCCCAGTGCGCAACAGCGCCCGACAGGCTGGTGTGTCCGGTTTGCGGTGAGCGGATCATCGGCGTACTTCGGTCAGGGTTTGGATACCCGGCCCGAACCCGCCCAGCGACCGTCCGATGCGCTCGAACTCGCTGAGCGCGAACTGCCACGGAAGGACCTCCGGACCCCACGCCCCCGGCGGCGGACATTCGCGCAGCGCGGCAAGTGCGGCAACCGCGGCGCCGAGGCCGGTCCCGCGGGACATCGGGGCGTCGTCGATGAGTGCGAGCGCACCCTGCACGCGAGCGCCGTCGAGAACTTGAATCAGCAACGCTGTCAACGCTTTACCGGCCTTGGGGGCGGCGGACGCCTGGTGGCGGGCCCACATCAGTTTCCAGAGGAATTCGGCCGGCTCGACATCGTGACCGGCGATATCCACCAGGACGTCGTTGTGGCCGAAGCCGATGCGACCCAACGTCGAAAATGCCGCGTTGGCCCAGTCGGGCCGCAGCGATCCCTTACAACTCGCGTTGAGCAACTGCGGGAAGAATCTGCTGAGCGTTCGCGGCTCCGGGTGCGCGGTGTCGAAGGCATCGATGACACCGAGCGGCTCGGGAAAGGTGAACGTACCCGCGGTTTCCGGTACAAAGCCGGGCGACTGCACCCACTGCCCGTCCCGCCACACCGGGCACGGCGTGACCGCCATGTGGAGCATGTGGCGCAGCGGAGCCAGCCCTCCCGGATCGCGCTCGTGAGTTGCCCACACCACCTGGACGCCGTCGCTGTCGGGAAATTCGTCGAGCAGGCGGGCAGCGCACCAGTTGGACACCCCGGGTGACCAGCCGGCACCGCTGATGAGCGCGACGCCGGCGCGCTGTGCCTCGGCATCCAGGGCCAAGACGGTTTCGGTCGCCTCGAGGTCGTCACCGATATCGATGTACGTCGTACCCGCGCGCAGCGCGGCCTGTGCCAGTCCGTCGGATCCGGCGAAGAACGGTCCGGAAAGGTTGAGCACCACGTCGACACCGTCGAGGTCCACCGACTCCGCGGTGACGTCGACGACGCGCCCCCGGACGCGCGCCGGATCGAGCGACTCCGCGCGCCGTACAGCTTCGGGCGCCCGATCCATCGCCAGGAACTGTGCATCCGGGAGTTGCTCGAGCAGAATCCGCAGCGCGGCGCTCCCCATCTGCCCCAGGCCGGCAATACCCACTGACACCATGTCGAACCTCTTCCAATACGGCAGGTTCACCTGCCAGACCTGCACGAACGAACATTCGTTAAGCTAGCGTTGGCCATGGCTTCCGTCAATAGGTGGCGCCGAGTCAATTGCCGACAGCCCGCCCACGACACCGCGACAACCGGACATTCACCCAGCACACAGACCGACGACACTGGGCACACCGGTGAGCCGGGTACGCACTCGAGCGCCGTAACCTTGGACTCAGCTGCTGACAGGAGGACAGATGACCGCCGCACGAGGAACCTCGACTCGGCCCGCCTCGAGCGCTTCGGAACTCGACCGCTCAGCCGACATCGCGAACCTCGGCCGGGTCTTCGATCTGGATGTCATGCGCGAACGCATCCTGGCTGCGGCCATCACCAACGTCGCCGACCACGGATTCGGCGCCTTCACAGTCCGGGAAGTCGCGGCCGTCGCCGGCATCAAAGCGCCCGGACTCTACAGCCACTTCCCGTCGAAGGAGGCAATCCTCACCGAGGCCGTCTCCCGGGTACTGGCCGACTTCCTGGACAACTCAACGCATGTCGACGGTGTCGATCCCGAAGCAGACCTGCGCGAGACGGTGCGTCAACACGTGCTCTACCAAATGCACAACATGCACATCGCCCGCGTGGCGGATCTGGTTCTCTACACCGCCTCCGCCGGCCAGTTCTTGTCGACCGACGACTACGACAGATTGCTGGCCCTGCAGAGTGCCCACCTGAATCTGGTGCGCGATCGCGTGACCGCCTTCGCGCCCGACGTGCCGGAAACCAAGGTCACCGTCGCCGCCATGGCGATCATCGCGATGTGTGATCGTGTCGCGAACTGGTTCCCGGCAGGCGGTGCCCTGGGCCCCGAAGAACTGGCCGAGCTGCATTGGCAGCTCATTCGCGCCATGCTCGTCGGACTGGGTCCGGACCACTCGTAACAGCGACAGTCACCGCACCGTCCGCCCGAGTCAGTCACCCGAGGCGATTCCACGTCCGCTTTGCCGTCAGAGCAAGCGGGCCGCCCGGCACCATCTCATCGCGGCGAACCAGCACCGCACCCCTAAATCTCAAGGGCGCGAGCGTTATTCGTGGACCTCACCGAGAGTCGCCATGACTGGATCAAACCAACCGTTGACATGACTTTCGCGCGGCAGTAACCTACGTCACTCATACGAACGAATATTCGTTCGGTCACATCTCCCGCGGTCCGCCGGCGTAGTCGGGCGCAATCCGAATTTGATCAACAAAAGGACAGCAGATGAGTCTGCCCGAGTTGGCGGCCACGCGTGCCGCCGCCGCAGGTGCCGTCGCGTGGGTCGTGATTCGACGTAATACCAAACAGCGCAATACGTTTCATGCACATACCGCGTGGCGGATGAATGTCACGCAGGAACGGGCGAGTCTCGACGGCGTCCAGGACACGCTCGTAGGCACCCGCATCGAGGCGCACGCGAAGAGCCGGTGGTCCGTCTTCGCCGCGTACGGACTCCTGGCCGCCGCCACCCAGGCGCTCGTGGTGAACTACGCGCCCGTGACCGGCGACGCGGCCCGGCATTTCGGCGTGTCAATTGCCGCAATCGGTTGGCTGTCACAGGTTTTCCCGCTGATCTACGTGCTGCTCGCCATTCCCGCAGGCCTGGCACTCGATCGGTTCTTCCGGCCGGCCCTCATCGCAGGCGCGGTGCTCACTGCGGCCGGCGCGTTCCTGAGACTGGTCGCCGGTGACTTCACCTGGACGCTGATCGGGCAGGTGGTCGCAGCGGCGGGCCAGCCCTTCGTACTCAACGCGATCCCCGGCCTCGCCGTCAGCTACCTCGCAGTGAAGGACCGCGCCACCGGCATCGCCGCCGCGTCCTCCGCCACATTCGGCGGGATGGTCGTGGGATATCTGCTCGGCGCGTGCCTCCCGGGCGAAAACCACGTCCACACCTTGACCGTCATCACTGCGCTGCTCGCCCTCGACGCCGGGCTGTGTCTCCTTGCGGCGCTTCGCTTCGCACAGCCACTGGGCGGTCCAGAGTCCATTCGCACGACCGGAGGAATCCGGGCCTTCCGCACCGCATTCGGCAACCGCTATCTCCGGCGCTTGTGCGCGGTCGTCGCCATCCCGATGGGCACGTTCATCGCGCTCGCGACGTTCGTCCAGCCACTGCTGGAGCCTTCGGGCGTCTCGGAATCGACCGCCGGCCTTGTCTTGGCCGTCACTATGATCGCCGGCGTCATCGGCTGCGCCGTCGTACCGGTGTGGGCCGATCGACACCGCCGGGAAGTCCAGATCATGGGCGTCGGAATCGGTTTCACCGCGGTGGCGTGCCTACACCTGGCACTGGCACCAAGTACGACGATGGCCTTCCTGACGCTGATCGGGGTGGGTTTCGTATTGCTGCCGGCGCTGCCCATCGTGCTGGCCCTGAGTGAGCGCCACGCCCCCGATGCCGAGAGCACCGCCGCGGGACTCATCTGGATGGCCGGCAATCTGGGCGGCGTCGTCATCGCCACCGTCGTCGGGCTGCTCGTCACGCATCCGGCGACAGCTTTCCTCACTCTGGCCGCGGCGACCCTCATGGCAATGCCGGCGCTTCGCTGGTTCGACCGACTACAGCGCCACGAAGCTGCCCCCTGAGCACCTGGGCGGCCGCCGACCAGAAGTGGGCCACACAGCGGGAATTCAGATATGTGCACCATGCACCACTCCGGGACCAAAAGGGGTGAGCACCGTCGTTGTGACCCAGCTCACCAGACGGCGACAGTAGTCCACCACCTGACGAGAAACGCCGGGAAGTCTTTCCCGTCACTTGCCGGCGTCCCGCCATCAACTGCACTTCGAGAGGAATCACCATCATGAAGGACCTCGTATTCCTGGCGGCCGCTGTATGGCTGGCGGCTGTCGGCTACTACATCGGATGGAAGTTCATCCGCGACTACGGCAACTACCTGCTCGGCCTGGAGTCCTTGATCGTCGGAGTTTCTGCCACCAATTTCCTCGTCGGGTCGCTGCTCGGCGCCACGGAGGGCGGGATCGCCTTCGACGTCTCCTTTTTCCTCGACGCGTTCTCCCGGTCGGTCGGTTTCACCCTGATCCTCGTCATGGGCCTGATGGCGGTCACCCACCGGTACAAGCCGACGGTTGCTGTCGAGGTCGGTGTCTTCGGACTGGCCGCCGTCGCCGCGATGTTCCTGAGGAAGTTTCACGACGAGACACTCCACGTCGGACCGGCGACGTTCTACCTGGTGGCCAATCTGCTGACGACAGCATTCCTGGCGTACTTCGTCAAGAAGGTCTGGGACGCCGGCGCCCAGAAGCTCGCCATCGCAACAGGTTTGGTCACTGCGGCCGCGACGGCCATCGCGATCACCTACGACTTCTGCCCGCCCCCCTTCGACGACCAGAACCGCACGCTCTTCTACACCGCCGCGCTGGCGACGTGGGGCGCTCAGGGAGTCATCTACCTTCTTGCCTACCGTGCACTGCATTCCGCCAACGTGGCCGCGGGCACACAGACGAGCTCGAGTCAACGAGCAGACCTCCGGCACAGCTTCGGATGATTTCGATACCCAAAATGAAAGGAACACAATGAGATTGAAGGTTGCACCCTCTCCTGTCCTTGCCGCAGCGGCAGTCGCTGCGTCGGTGGCAAGCCTGTGCATGGCACCCGCGGTACATGCCGCACCGGTCGACATGGCTCCGCAGGTCTACGACAAGGTCTCCCCGGACGGTTGGCATCTGAATCTGCAGATCAAGAACGAGGTCGTGAACTCCGTTCCCAATCTCGCCGCGGCGGCCAACTCCCGTGAAGCATTCGTCACCGCCACCGCGACCGCCACTGCGACCGGAGGCGGAAGTCCGATCCAGGACAGTCTTTTCATCCTCGGCTATCAATTGGGCTGCCAATCGGACGTTTCGGCAGGTCTGGTCATGGGCGGCACCGGCGGCGTCGCGGGTTCGGCCGGCGTGCCGTCCGGCGTCGGCGGCACCATCGGCGCTGCCGGATTCTTGGAAACCATTGTGCAGCCTGGCGTCATCGTCGATCTGCCGATGACCAACATGGCACTGAGCCCGGGCAACACCGCGTCGCTGGGCGTCGACAACCTGCACATCAAAGCCGACGCTTGTGGCGGCGACGTCAACATCCGCTCGTACGCATACTTGCGGATCTCGACTGCCGCCAGCCATTTCTCGTACGCCATCTACGGCGACCCGATCAAGATCTGACCTGTCCCGAGAAAAGAGAGCTCTGTGTCACAACTCCGAGTCGGTCGATTCGTCGCGGGCGGCGCGATGATCCTCACGATGGGTTCAGTCTGCAGCGGTGTCGCGAGCGCGGACCCGATACTGCCGTTTCTCCCGGGCACACCGACCGCCCCTTATCCAGGGGCATATACCTACGAATTCGGCACGGGCGCATACACGTATCCGCCGCACATGACCGACACCCGCGGGGTGAGAACCAGCGGACCCACAGCAGATCCGACGCAGACCAGCGTGAGCCTGCCCAACAGCAAGCCCGGTCCGTCAGCGCCGAATCAATCGTTCATCCTGAACTACACGAACATGCGCTACGGGGTGCAGGGCGGCATCGTGCCACCCGACAGCACCTCGGCCCTCCTGCAGTCCGACACCGGAACGCTACCGGGCATGGTCTCCAGCGCGGGGCCGTGGCCGCAGTCTCTGTTGGAAAGCCCCACCGGGACACCACCGAAGACCGGGGTGCCCACCGGCGAGGCTACGAATGCGGCCCCGCCGAGCTATCCGCAACTGGAGCCACCGACTCAGCCCGCACCCAGTGAGCAGCCCGCGGCGCCGGGGCAATAGCGATGGCCACCATGCTCAGCTCAGTCCGGATCCGGGCGGCGGCAGTTCTTCTCGTCATCGGCTTGTTCACCGCGGACTGCGGCAACGACAACCCACCGGCTCCCAGCTCTCCTGCACCGACGAGCACCTCCCCTGTCCACCCCACCGAGAAAGGTATACGGCCTCCCGAAGCTCCGCCCTTCACCTCACCACCGCCACCGACCGATCCCAACAGAGCCGTCACATCACCCTCTCGCCGATGATCAGGGGTGCACCGTGCACCCCTTCGCGCCGGAAGTCGGTGGCCGTTGTTGTGGCCGCGCCCAACGACCGCTGGCGACACTGAATCTGTCAGTAGCGAGATGCGGGAATTGCCAAGGTAATCCGCTGCGGGCGGCAGTTCATCATTGCACAGGCGCTGATCGACACTGCCGTCCGCTGCATCTCGCATCATCTCAACCGCGAGTGCGATGGAGGAAACCGTGAAAGAGCAGACCTTGTCGAAATCCCATGAGGGCGACGCCGAAGTCGCATCGGTCGATGTGGTGGTTGTCGGTGCGGGCTTCGCCGGCTTGAGCGCCGCGGATCGGCTCTCCAGTCAGGGTGTATCAGTTCTCGTCATTGAAGGCCGTGACCGGGTCGGTGGCCGTTCATACTCAGGAGAGGTGGCCGGAGTCAAGGTCGACCTGGGTGCGACGTGGGTTGCCGAGCGCCACACCGCGATCCGTGACCTGATGGAGCGCTTGGGGTGTTCGCTGACCCCTCAGTTCGATGAAGGCGTCAACCTTTTGTGGATGGCCGGGCAGCGTCGCCCTTGGACGGGCACCCTTCCGATGGTCGACCCGGTCGACTTGGAGGATCTGGGGCGAATCCAAGGGGAGATGACCAACCTGCTGGAGACCATCGATGTCAATGCCGCGTGGAATTCACCCAACGCCGGCGAACTCGACGCGATCTCGTTCGGCGAATGGCTCGACCAGCAGCAGGCCGTGACCAGCACTCGCGCGCTGATGTTCATCGTCACCAAGGTGCAGTGGGGCTGCAGCCCACTCGACGTGTCATTGCTGCATGTGTTGCGCTATATCCAGGCCGTAGGCGGTCTCGATCACATGCTCGCCGTCGAAGGCGGGCAGAATGAGTATCGAGTCACCGAAACCACTCAAGAGATTGCCAAGCGGCTCGCTGAGCAGCTCGGCGACCGAATTGTGTTGGACACCCGGGTCCGTCAGATCTCCCAAGACGATCACGGCGTCACGGTCTACACCGATACGGCGGTGATCAATGCCAAGTACGCCATCGTCGCGGCGGCCCCCCAGCATCGGGCTTACATCGAGTACCAACCGGCCTTGCCGCAAAAGATCGAGGGACTCACGACGAGTTTTCCAATGGGCGCGCTGAGCAAGGCGTTCGTCGCCTACGACAAGCCCTTCTGGCGGTCTGAGGGGCTTTCGGGTGAGGCAGTGACCGATACCGCGCCGGTGTTCATCACCTTCGACGTGTCACCCAGCGCTGACGGGCCGGGCATCCTGATGGTCTTCTGCACCGCTCGGGTGTACGACGGCTTCGGTCCGGACGTTCGGCGGAAACTGGTGCTCGACCAGTTGATCGACCTGTACGGCGAACAGGCCGGGAGCCCCATCGACTACATCGATCACTGTTGGGGCACAGAACCTTTCGCCCCGGGTGGCCCGCATCCGGCCGCGCCGCCCTTCGCAACGGTGAGCTACGGCGAGGCCCTCACCACGCCACACGGGCGCATCCACTGGGCGGGCACGGAAACCGCGGGCGAGTGGGTCGGGACCATGAACGGCGCCATCCTGACCGGTCTGCACACCGCCGATCAGATCGTGCAACGACTGGGCGCCGTGGAAGGCGCCTCCGCGTAAGCTCCGCACGCCCCTCGGGTACGAACAGACTGACCGATGCGAAACACCTTCGGCCGCTGCTCAATCCGAGGGGCGTCGCGTCAGCGCGGATCCCCGAGTCCTACCTCGAACCGAGGGTCTTGTTGATCTGCGCGGCGATTTCGGTCATGGCCCGCAGCGTCGGGTGATAGGCCATGGGCCCGTAATTCAGCGGACTCGCGGAAAATGTGTAGCCGTAAACCCACGGATCGGCCGCGCAGATGTCGTGCCCTCGGGTCAGGTCGGCTGCCGACACCAGCAGAGATCCCGTCGCGCGTGCAGCCTCATCCGTCTTGGCAACAAGCGTTTTCGCCAATTGTCGAGCCCTGTCGAACTGCGCGTCGGTGATGGGTAGCTTGGCAGGACAGTACCCGGCGTCGGGCAGGACGGTCGTGTAGTTGACGTACACGACCGTCGCCTTCGGCGCCCGCCGATGCGCTTCGGCACCCACTTCCGTCAAACTCGCACCCACCTGCGCGACGGCCTTATCGACGTCGGCGTCCGACTTCGCGTCGCACACGCCGAGCCGCCACGCCCACGACAAGGCGCCGGGATCCGTCGCGCATGACCATGCGAACAGGTTCGGCAGGTAGTAGATGTCATTGCCCCCCGCGGTGATGGTGACCAGCGTCGTGTTCTCCCGGACCGCATCGAGCTGGGGTGGCTGGAAGAACTGCCCACCGTGCAGCACGTTCTGCGCCGTTGCGCCCGAGCACGTCATATCCGTCAGGTTCAGATGACGCAGCGCAGCAAGCTGATGCGCGTAGTTGTTGCCGGACCGGATGCAGAGGGACGGACTCGTCGGGTCACGGTCGGGGACGCCCGGGCCGGCGCCGAACGAACTACCGAGGGCCACGTAGTCATGGTTGCCGGCAGGCGCCCGCTTGCCCTGGTAGTAGATCACCGCGACGGCCCCACCGATCAGCACCAGCACGACCACCACCAGGGTGCCGAACACTTTCAGCGACAACAACAATGCCCGTCTCGACCGAGAGCCGGATGGCCGCCGTTCCGGTGTGGTATCGGACTCTTCGAACGACTCTCCGCGACGCTTCGCGTTCATTGCTGGCCCTTCCGGTTCGCCGACGTCCAGGGAGTATCGCCCAAACTGCCCGGATCAGCCAGTGCTGATCCGGGCAGCCCGCAACGCGGTGCGAATCACACCGCCACCACCTACAGGTTGTTGCATTTCGGTGTGGTGCGCACCACGCCGACCCCGGCAATCTGAGGCACATCGCAACGCGCGCCAGTGCCGGCGCAGGAAGGAAACGACAGATGAGCATCCCAGCACCCAACCCGGAGTACTACGACGTCGTGATCATCGGCGGAGGCATCTCGGGCATCGGCGCGGCGGCGTATCTCACGAAAGAGTTCCCGGCGAAGAAGATTGCACTGCTCGAGGGGCGCGCCGCGATCGGCGGGACGTGGGACCTGTTCCGGTACCCCGGCATTCGGTCCGACTCGGACCTCCACACCTTCGCCTACGAGTTCAAGAGCTGGCGCGACGAGAAGGCGATCGCGGACGCACCGCTGATCCTGGACTACCTCAAGGAGACCGTCGAGGAATACGGCCTCGACAAGATCATCAGGTACCGCCACCACGTCGTGGCCGCCGCGTGGTCGAGCGACGACGCGGAATGGGTGCTGACCGTCGAGGTCACCGACGCCACCGGTGCGGTGCACAGCGAGGTGATCAAGGCCGGATGGGTTTACGCCGGCACGGGCTACTACCGGTACGACCAGGGATACACCCCGGAGTTCGAGGGTCGCGACGACTTCGAGGGCGACATCATCCACCCGCAGTTCTGGCCCGAGGGCTACGACCACTCCGGCAAGAAGGTCGTCGTGATCGGCAGCGGCGCAACCGCAATCACGCTCGTCCCGTCGCTGCTCAAGGGCGACGGCGCTGCCGACCACGTCACCATGCTGCAGCGCACGCCGACGTACGTCATGTCGCTACCGCGCGTCGACACGCTGAGCCTCAAGCTCACCCGTCTCCTCGGGGAACGGCGCGGCTACCTCGCGACCCGGTGGAAGAACGTGTTGCTCGACTGGGTGGTCGTCGAGCTGATGACCAGGTTCCCGAAGACCGCGCGGCGCGTCATCCGCCACCTGAACAAAAAGCAACTGCCGGCGGGGTTCGACGTGGACCGTCACTTCAACCCGCCGTATGACCCGTGGGACCAGCGCCTGTGCCTCGCACCCGACGGCGACTTCTTCGCCTCGATCCGCGAGGGCGGCGCATCGGTGGTGACCGATCGGATCCGCCGCTTCACCAAGACTGGCATCGAGCTCGAGTCCGGTGAGCACCTGCAGGCCGACCTCATCGTCACGGCAACCGGGCTGAACATGCACCTGTTCGGCGGTATCGACCTGACAATCGACGGGCGCCCCGTCGAGCTCTCTGACAGTGTGGTCTACCGAGGAGCCCTGCTGTCGGGTATCCCGAACTGGATGATGGCGGTCGGCTACACCAAATCGTCCTGGACGCTGAAGATTTCGCTGCTCGGCAAGAGCCTCATCGAATTGCTGCGGTACATGGACACCCACGGGTACGACACCGTCGCCCCGTATGCGGCCGAGGGCGTCGGCTCCCGCTCGATCCTCGATCTGGATGCCGGATACATGCAACGCGCGAAGCGGACCCTGCCGCGTCAGGGCGACGCGATGCCGTGGCAGATGCGGAACGTGTTCTTGGAGGACCGGAAGATGTACCGGGGGTCGATCATCGACGACAACCTGCGCTTCAGCTCGCGACTGGAACGCGAACTCGCCGTCGGCGGCACGCAAAGCGAGACTCGCCGCGCTGAGATCAGCCAGGCAGCTTCCGGACGAGTCGCCTCATGACGACGACCATCACGCAGTCCACGTCACCGGACCGCCGATTGACTGGCCGCGAGTTGGCGCAGCGCACGCTGTTCACTGCTCTGGGCCGGGTTCCGCAAGCCGTCCTCCGCCGGCTCGTCCCGCCGACCGTCAACGCCGACGGCGACGTGATGGCACCGGAGATCGCACTGCTGATGCGGGTTGCCGCCGACGGGCCTGATTTCAGCGACGGCACCGTGGCCGAGGCACGGGCCATCATGGCGAACGACTGCCGGGTCTTCGCGGACAAATCCGCGAACGCGGCCGTGGATGTGGACCCCGATATCGTTCTCCCCGACGGCAATCGGGCCAGCCTGTATCGCCCGAAGGTGCACTCCAGCGGCCTCGTGCTGTTCCTGCACGGCGGCGGTTTCGTCCTCGGCAGTCGCCAGGATTACGACTCCCCCGCCCGCCTCATCGCGGCCCGCGCCGGCGTCAATGTGCTGTCGGTCGAGTATCGACTGGCTCCCGAAGCCCCGTTTCCCGCTGCGGTCGACGATGCCTGGGAGGCATGGCAATTCGCCGTCGAGCGCTGCACCGACTGGGGAGTCGATCCGGCGCGCATCGTGCTGCTCGGTGACAGTGCCGGCGCGAATCTCTGTGCGGTGCTGTCGAATCAACTTCAGGGCGAGGCACTTCGTCCGCGGATGCAGGCGCTGATGTATCCGGTCGTGGACGGCGCGGGCAACTACCGTTCGCGCGATGAGTTCGCGGACAACCCCGCCCTCACCGCCAAGCAGATCGAGTGGCTGTCCGAGCTCTACGTGCCCGAACCTGCCGACCGGTCCGATCCGCGGATGTCACCGATCCTTGCGGAGGACCTCTCCGGGGTGCCGCCGACGCTCATCACCGTCGCCGGTTTCGACACCTTGCGGGACGAGGCGATCGCATACGCCCAGCGGCTCAAGGACTTCGGCGTCCCGACTCGCCTGTTGCGGGAAGGCGGCCTGGTGCACGGGTATGTCTCCATGACCCAGATCTGCCCCGCCGCCCGCGATGCGGTGCACCGCGTCGCCGCCGCGATCCGGCACGCGGTGCGCTAGTCACCCGGCAGCACCGCACCGAGCGAAACGCGCAAAAGCGCGACTAATACGTACAAGCTCGCGTTGTGATGCCGGTTACAGCGACCCTTCTGAGATTGCACCAGTCACACCCTCAGGAGATAGCTGATGTTGGTTGCCCTCGGCCTGACCATGGTCGCCGCCTTCATGGTCGTCATCATGACCAAGCGCGCCACGCCCATCGTGGCGTTGATCGCCGTTCCCGTGACCTTCGGCCTGCTGGCCGGGGCGGGCAGCGGAATCGGGAAGATGATCACCGACGGCATCAAGGACCTGGCGCCCACCGCGGCGATGCTGTTCTTCGCCATCGTGTTCTTCGGCATCATGATCGATGTCGGACTGTTCGACCCGGTGATTCGCACCGTGATCCGCATGGTGGATCACGATCCCGCGCGACTGGTGGTCGGCACCGCGGTGCTCGCGGCGGTGGTCTCGCTCGACGGTGACGGTTCGACCACCTTCATCGTCACGGTCTCCGCGCTACTCCCCCTCTACTTGAAGCTGGGGGTGAGCCCGGTGGTACTCACCGTGGTCGCCGGCTTGGCGAACGGCACCATGAACATCCTGCCGTGGGGCGGCCCGACCGCGCGCGCGGCGGCTGCACTGAAGATCTCTCCGTCCGAGGTGTTCGTCCCGATGATCCCGTCGCTGATCGCCGGAATGTTCATCGTGCTGGCGTTCGCATGGCACCTGGGAGTGCTGGAGCGCAAGCGGATCGGCTCGATCGTTGTTCGCGAGCGGGTCCTGGCCGGTGTCGGTGGTGGGCTGGAACCAGTGGGGCTCAGCGGGGGCGACGCATTCGAGGGTGCCGCCGACGACTCGGGCGCGATCTCCGGTGAGTTCGCCCGGCCGAAACTGTTGTGGCTCAACGCGATCGTCACCACCGCACTGCTCGCGGTGCTCACCCTGGACATCCTGCCCATCCCGGTGCTCTTCATGATCGCCGCCGCGGTCGCCCTCATCGCGAACTTCCCGCAGGTGGCCGACCAACAGGCCGCGATCACCCGGCATGCGTCGTCGATCGTGTCGGTGGTGGGCATGGTGCTCGCCGCGGCCGTGCTGACCGGAGTATTCAAGGGCACCGGCATGGTGGAGGCGGTGGCCACCTGGGTCACCGGGATCATCCCGGAGTCGATGGGCCCGCACCTCGGTGTGATCACCGGTGTGCTGTCCATCCCGTTCACCTTCCTGATGTCCAACGACGCCTTCTACTTCGGCGTCCTGCCGGTGCTCTCGGAGACCGCGAGCCACTACGGGATCAGCCCGGCCGAGATGGCGCGGGCCTCGATCACCGGCCAGCCGTTCCACATGCAGAGCCCGCTCGTGCCGGCGATCCTGCTGCTGGTCGCGCTGGCCGGCGTCGGGCTCGCCGATCATCACAAGAAGGTGTTATGGCGGGCGGCGGTGGTCTCGCTGGCGATGCTGGTGGTGGGCGTCGCCCTCGGCCAGATACCGCTCTGACGCGCCGATCTGCGACCGATCCGGCGTCGACCCGATTAGCCTCGACCGTCATGCCGAGGATCCGATTACGCACCCAGATCCTCATCCTGCAGATGGTGATCGTGACCGCCAGCCTGGCCGCCGGTTTCGGCATCATCATCCACCGCACCGACACGCAGACCCGGACCGAATTCGCGCGTCGCGCCCAAGCCATCGCGGAGACGGTGGCCTCGGATCAGGAGGTCCAGGCCGGTGCCGCTACCCAATCCGCGGCGCGTCGGGCCGGGCACCCGGCTTCGGCAGCGGAGCTGGCCGCCGCCTCGCTGCAACGACAGGCCGCGGCCATCACCGCCCGCACCGGAGTGCTGTTCGTGGTGATCGCCGACGACGCCGGCTACCGCATCGCACATCCAGACCCGACACAGCTGGATCGGCCCCTGAGCACCGATCCGTCCGCCGTCCTCGGTGGTGAGTCCGAACTGACCGTGCAGCAGGGCACCCTCGGCGATTCGGTCCGCGCGAAGGCACCGATCCGCGGTCCGGACGGCACGGTCGTCGGCCTGGTCAGTGTCGGCGTGGCGATGGACACCGTCAATCAAGCCACCCACCGCACCCTGGTGCTCATGGTGACGTTGGTGGCGATTGCACTGACGGTGGGCGCGATCGGCTCGGCTCTGTTGACCAGGCGGTGGCGCCGCCTCACGCTGAGCCTGGAACCGGAGGAGATGGCCGAGCTGATCCGCGAGCAGGACGCGGTACTGCATTCGGGCGCAGAGGGAGTGATCGCGATTGATGCGAAAGGCATCGCCCGGGTGATCAACGAGCGGGCTCGGGAGTTGCTCGGTATCACCGCCGCGCCGGGGACGCCGCTGCGCGATCTGGGCCTCACGCCCCGCGTGTCCGCGGTCGCGGCGGAGCCGACGACGGTGCCGGTCGCCGCGGCCGTCAACGAACGCGTCGTGCTGGTGTCATCCCGACGGGTGCACCGCGACGGCGTCGATCTGGGCACGGTACTGACCGCCGTGGACCGCACCGACATCGAGGCGCTCACGCGAGAACTGGACTCGGTGCAAGCGATGAGCTCGGCGTTACGGGCACAACGCCACGAGTCGGCGAACCGCCTGCACGTGGTGGCAGGCTTGCTCCGCGACGACCGGACCGCCGAGGCGCTGCGGTACCTGGACGAGATCACCGGGCGTGCCGGCGAGGCCCCCGTGCCGGGTCTGGAACGCCTGGACGAACCACATCTGCGGGCGTTCGTCGGCGCCAAGGCCGCCCGTGCGCACGAGCGCGGCGTAGTACTGCGGGTAGGCGAAGAGACGGCGCTGGTCGGCACACTTGCCCACCCTGTGGACACCACCACGGTGGTGGGGAATCTGCTCGACAACGCGATCGACGCGGCGGCCGAGAACGCAGCGCCGGACGCGCACGTCCCGGCGGTCGAGCTGGATCTGCTGCGCGACGGACATGATCTGGTGATCGTGGTGACCGACACCGGGCCCGGATTCACTGTCGACGACCCCTTCCTCGAAGGGGTCACAACCCGATCCGACCCGACGGTGCCGGGCGGGCGCGGTATGGGTCTGGCCATCGCACGGCAAGTGGCGCGCGGACACGGTGGGGACGTCACCATCGCCGCACGCGGCGGCACGGACGGCGAGCCGACCACGGTGCTGGCCACGATTCCGGGAGGTGTTCTGGGCGATGACGCGTGAGCTGCGAATCCTGGTGGTGGACGACGACTTTCGGGTCGCCGCGCTGCACGCCTCGGTGGTGGACTCGATGGTCGGACTGGTCACGGTCGGCTCGGCGCGAACCATCGCGGAAGCCAGGTCGATCGTGGCCGCTGCCGATACCGCGCGGGCGCCGGTGGATCTGGCGCTCGTCGACGTCTACCTGCCGGACGGTTCCGGCATCGACCTGGTACGCAGCCTGCGTTGCGACGCGTTCATCTTGGGCGCCGCCGACGACGCAGCGAATATCCGGGCCGGGTTCGCCGCCGGCGCCCTGCACTATCTGATCAAGCCGTTTCCGAACACCGAGTTGGCACGGCGCCTGGCCGCCTACACGGCGTATCGGCGAATCCTCGACAGCCCACACCTGACTCAGGAGCAGGTGGACTCGGCGGTCTCGGCGCTGCGGTCCGAGCGACCGGCAACCAAGAAGGACGACGGCGCGCCGCTGACCGAGCGCCTGATCGTGGACGCGCTCCGCGAGGCGGGCGAACCACTGCTGGCCGACGAGATCGCGCAACTGGTGGGCATCGCCCCGGCTACCGCGCGACGCTACCTCGCGGATCTGGTGCGGGCGGGGACCCTCACGATGGCCCTGCAGTATGGCTCTGCCGGCCGTCCTCGCCAGCGTTATGCCCTGGCGTGAGCAGGTGACTGGCCTTCAGCCCTGATCCGGTGAGAACGGCGACGACGGTGTCCGCGGCAGTGATCTCTCCGGCCGCCCGTAGCCGCCGCAGCGCGGGCACGACCTGGGCGCTGGTGGGTTCGACGAACAGCCCGCTCCTGGCGAGCTCGCCCACCGCGGGAAGTAACTCGTCTTCCGGGACCGCGACAGCCGTTCCGTTGGTGCCCCGGATCGCTTGCAGCACTTCATGATCCCGCACCGGCTTCGCGATGGCCGTGCCCTCGGCGACGGTTGGCGACCACTGGCGTTCGGCGACCTCGCGCCGGCCTTGTTCGATGGCCGTGACGAGCGGACAGCAATTCTGCGGCTGAGTGACGAGAATCCTTGGTGCGCGCTCGATCTCGCCGGCGCGATACAGCTCGCCGAAGCCGATGGCGCAGCCGAGAACCAGACTGCCGGCACCCGCCGGAACGAGAACCGCAGTGGGAGCACGGAATCCGAGGTCTTCCCAAATCTCGTAGGCGATCAATTTGATGCCTTGCAGGAAATATGGGTGCCAGTTGTGGCTGGCGTAGAACGTGGTGTCGGCGCGGCGCACGGCCGCGTCGGCTACCTCCTGCCGGGTGCCGGAGACCAATTCGATGTGGGCCCCGTGCCATCGGCTCTGGACGATCTTGTTCGGCGACGTCGCGGCCGGCACCAGGATGTGGGCTTCGATGCCCGCCGCCGCGCAGTACGCGGCGACCGAAGATCCGCCGTTGCCACTGGAGTCCTCGAGCACCCGCTCGACCCTCTGATGACGCAAGGCGGTCACCATCACCGCGACGCCACGATCCTTGAAACTGCCGGTCGGGTTCATCGACTCGACTTTGAAGCCGACGTCGATGCCCTCGATGGTCCGGTTGATCAACGGTGTCCGGCCCTCACCAAGGGTCGCCGGCTCGATGTGCGCCAAGGGATTTGGCAGCGCTGCGCGGTAGCGCCACTGCGAGTTGATCGCGGTGTCGATCTGCTCGCGGCCGAGGCCCGGCAGCGGTTCGAAGACCAGCGGGCTACCGTCGTCACCGCGCCAGCGGGGTTGGTCAGCGGGATACCGCTGGCCACTGCGGTCGATCAGGTGCGGTCGACTCAAGTCGAGTCTTCAATGCAGTACTGGCAGGTGTCTTTCTTGACTCCGCGATTTGTGTGGTACCTCGTATGCGCACTGCGCTTGCTCGACGGCATAGGCCGGCCCCTCCGAACCGCCGACATTTTGGCTCGTGTTTCCGCACTGGCACTTCGGCCAAAGTTCGGGTTGCCAGCACCTTTCATTTTTTCGGAAAGCTTGGCCTTGGCCTCTTCCGACATCACATGACCGAAACTGGGGTGGTCAGCACCAAACTTCCCATAATTCGGATTGTCAGCACCAACGTTCGTGCCCTTACGTGCGGCCGACCACTTCGCTCGTTGCTCCGCGGAGTGTTGCCCTCGATAGAACGACGCCTCTTCACCGAATCTGCTGGGAATCTTTCGACCGGTCGATCGAATCCTCGCTGCCTCCCGCATCTCCGCGGTCCACACAACGCCCGTCGGTCCGAGTCCGCCGTCCGAGAGGTTCAGCAGTGGATGCCCTTCCTGCCGAAGAAGCGCTATCCACGCAATCTCGGCCTCGCCTAGCTCGTCGAGCCCGTCTGTCCAGTCCAGCGGGTCCACGATCAGATCGTCGCGCTGCTGTTTTCGCAACCAGTCATAGAACGGCGTTTTTCTCCCGTCCCAAGCGACTTTCAGATGCTGCCGCAGGCGTACTTGTGCCGTTTTCGTCGTGAGGCCGACATAGCGATAAACGGACTCCGACCGGAGCCTGACCCCATAGATCAGGCCTCCGGTCGGAGTCCTACCAGTCATGAAATCCGCTGTCAGCGAACAATCACTACAACATGCAACTGACGCAACCCTCCACGGACGTACCTTCCAGCGCCATCTGACGCAGGCGGATGTAGTACAGCGTCTTGATGCCCTTGCGCCAGGCGTAGATCTGGGCCTTGTTGACGTCGCGGGTACTGGCGGTGTCCTTGAAGAACAGCGTCAGCGAAAGCCCTTGGTCCACATGCTGTGTGGCCGCGGCATAGGTGTCGATGATCTTCTCGTAGCCGATCTCGTACGCGTCCTGGTAGTACTCCAGGTTGTCGTTGGTGAGATACGGCGCCGGGTAGTAAACCCGGCCGATCTTGCCTTCCTTGCGGATCTCGATCTTCGACGCGACCGGGTGGATCGAGCTGGTCGAGTGGTTGATGTACGAGATCGAGCCCGTCGGCGGAACAGCCTGCAGGTTCTGGTTGTAGATGCCGTGCGTCTGCACCGACTCCTTCAGTGAACGCCAATCGTCCTGCGTCGGAATGTCAATGCCGGCATCGGCGAAGATCTGGCGGACCTTGTCGGTCTTCGGCGTCCACTCCTGTTCGGTGTACTTGTCGAAGAACTCACCCGATGCGTACTTCGACTTCTCGAACCCACCGAACTTCGTACCGCGTTCGATCGCAATGCGATTCGAGGCGCGCAGTGCGTGGAACAGCACGGTGTAGAAGTAGATGTTGGTGAAGTCGACGCCTTCGTCGGAGCCGTAGTAAATCTGCTCACGGGCCAGGTAGCCGTGCAGGTTCATCTGCCCCAGGCCGATGGCGTGCGAGTCGTTGTTGCCCTGCTCGATCGACGGCACCGACCAGATGTGCGTCTGATCCGACACCGCGGTCAGCGCGCGGATCGACACCTCGATGGTCTGCGCGAAGTCCGGCGAGTCCATGGCCTTCGCGATGTTCAGCGAGCCCAGGTTGCACGAGATGTCCTTGCCAACCTTGGCGTAGGACAGATCCTCGTTGAACAACGACGGCGTCGACACCTGCAAAATTTCCGAGCACAGGTTGGAGTGCGTGATCTTGCCGTCGATCGGGTTCGCCCGGTTCACCGTGTCCTCGTACATGATGTACGGGTAGCCCGACTCGAACTGCAGCTCGGCAAGGGTCTGGAAGAACTCGCGGGCCTTGATCTTCGTCTTGCGGATGGCGCCGTTGTCGACCATCTCGTAGTACTTCTCGGTGACATTGATATCGGCGAACGGCAGCCCGTAGACCTTCTCGACGTCGTACGGCGAGAAGAGGTACATGTCCTCGTTCTTCTTGGCCAGCTCGAACGTGATGTCCGGGATGACGACACCCAGCGACAGCGTCTTGATGCGGATCTTCTCGTCGGCGTTCTCGCGCTTGGTGTCGAGGAAGCGGTAGATGTCCGGGTGGTGCGCGTGCAGGTAGACCGCACCCGCGCCCTGGCGAGCACCGAGCTGGTTGGCGTAGGAGAACGAGTCCTCCAGCAGCTTCATGATCGGGATGACGCCCGAGGACTGGTTCTCGATGTTCTTGATCGGCGCGCCGTGCTCGCGAATGTTGCTGAGCAGCAACGCAACTCCGCCGCCGCGCTTGGACAGCTGCAGCGCCGAGTTGATCGAGCGGCCGATGGACTCCATGTTGTCCTCGATGCGCAGCAAGAAGCACGACACGGGCTCGCCGCGCTGTTTCTTGCCCGAGTTGAGGAACGTCGGGGTGGCCGGCTGGAACCGGCCGTCGATGATCTCGTCGACCAGCTTCTCGGCCAGCTCGGTGTCGCCGGCGGCCAGGGTCAGGGCCACCATGACGACGCGGTCCTCGAAACGCTCCAGGTAGCGCTTACCGTCGAAGGTCTTCAGCGTGTAGCTGGTGTAGTACTTGAACGCGCCCAAAAACGTCGGGAAGCGGAACTTCTTGGCGAAGGCCCGGTCGAGCAGCTGCTTGACGAAGTTGCGGCTGTACTGGTCGAGCACCTCGCGCTCGTAGTACTCCTTCTCGATCAGGTAATCGAGCTTCTCGTCCTGGCTGTGGAAGAACACCGTGTTCTGGTTCACGTGCTGCAGGAAGTACTCCCGCGCTGCGAGCACGTCCTTGTCGAACTGGATCTTGCCGTCCGCGTCGTACAAGTTGAGCATCGCGTTGAGAGCGTGGTAGTCGCTCTCGCCGGGCAGCGCATGCGTGGTGGCGGCTACCGGTTCTGCAGCTGTGACGGTTGGTGGCACGACAGTTCCTTCCAGAAATCTTCCAGACCCTCACGAACAGCGATGACGTCGTCCGGGGTTCCCATGAGTTCGAGGCGGTAGAGGTACGGAACACCGCACTTACGGGAGACCACATTGCCCGCGTAGGCGAATTCAGCACCAAAGTTGTTGTTGCCCGCGGCGATGACGCCGCGGATCAACGACCGGTTGTGTTCATTGTTGAGAAAGGCGATGACCTGCTTCGGGACGTAGCCACCGTCGTTGATATCCGGGGTGGCACGTCCGCCGCCATAGGTCGGGAGTACCAGAACGTAGGGCTCGTCGATGACCCCGTCCTCGATACGTCCGTGAATCGGGATGCGAATTGCCGGTATCCCCAGCTTCTGGACGAAGCGGTGGGTGTTCTCCGACACGCTGGAGAAGTAGACGAGATTGCTCACTGTTCCTTCTCCTCCCCCGGCTGGTTGTTTTCTAGGCGGTGACCGCCACGGTGCTGAGCGCCTTGATCCGGTCCGGGCGGAAGCCCGACCAGTGCTCGCTGTCGGTCACCACGACCGGGGCCTGCAGGTAACCGAGCGCCAGCACGTACTCACGAGCTTCGTCATCGATGCTGATGTCGACCTTCTCGTAAGCGATGCCCGCCTTGTCCAGCGCCTTGTAGGTGGCGTTGCACTGCACACATGCCGGCTTGGTGTACACGGTGACGGTCATCTCGGTACGACTCCTCTTCGAAGGCCTGGAAGCTGAACTGAACATGGCTGGCAACTGACGGGGTATCGCTTTCCGCTGATATCCCCATCCGGATCAGCGGCCCGGCAACCCTTGAAATTCCCGCATCTCCGGTCGTCCCGAGCCGCCTGGTCAGCGTGTCGGAGAATCACTCGAAATCCCCGTCCGGCTGACTTTCCGGCCCCGGCCGACCCTCAATTCGTTGGGGGCCTGTCGGTCCGTCAAACACTACACCTAGTGGGCGACAAACCGAACAGATACAAGATGTTCTGAACAACATTCGTGAAATTCCCAGGTCGCAAGGCCGAATCCGAGACACCCTCTCGGCGTGTCGCACATCACACCCAGGGGCGTGTCGTGCTCCAACTACCGGTTTAGCACCAGCCACCGACAAGTTGCGGCGACGCGCCGCCTGCGACGCGCCGGGCTCGGCCCGACGGAAGTCGCCAGCTACGCCGATTTCCGCGCGACGGACGCCACAGCTGTGGTACACGCGTGACGAACGTGACAAATGCGAACTATCACTCGCGCGTGTCGCGTACTACCCACACCCCCGCCGCCAGCACGGCCACCACTTCGGCGACCGGGCTGAGGACTGCATACGGTACCGACTCCCAGCCCGTCTCCACGAATCCGAACAATCGACCGGCCGCGACAGCCCGGCGGCATTCGACCGGCACCACGGCCGGAGCGGCCTGCGCGCATCCCGCATGAACAGAGTCGGCTCCAACTCGCTGCGTACTATCGCAATCAGGCAATCGGCATCCCGAAACGACGAAACGACGCAGAGGTTCGCCATGCACTCTTTCGATTGCGCTGACGCCCCCACGGTGCCCCACCGGCGCAGCATCCGCAGGCTCACGAGCGTGCTCACCCTGATGGCCGGCACGCTGGCCCTCATAGCCGCGCCGGCTCCGACGGCCGCCGCCGACCCATGTCCCGACACCGAGGTGATATTCGCCCGCGGGACCGGCGAGCCACCAGGTGTCGGCGGCATCGGCCAGGCATTCGTCGATGCCGTGCGGGCCAAGAGCGGTACCAGATCGGTCAGCGTGTACCCGGTGAACTACCAGGCCAGTGCCGACTTCGGCGACGGCATCCAGTTCGCGATGACCGTCATCGACGGAATCCGCGACGCCACCAACCACATTCAGGCAGTGGCGGCCACGTGCCCCGCCACCAAGATGGTGCTCGGTGGATTTTCCCAGGGCGCAGCGGTCGCCGCCTTCACCACGGCAGCCGACATCCCACCGGGCGTCCCCGCCGCCTTCGTGCCGCCGCCGATGCCGCCCGAGGTTGCCGGTCACGTCGCAGCCGTGACGCTGTTCGGGAAACCCTCGAATCGGTTCCTCGGCGACGCCGGCGCGCCGCAGATCGCCATCGGCCCGCTGTACACGCCCAAGACGATCGATCAGTGTGCGAGCGGCGACACCATCTGTAACGGTGCTCCCCCAGGGCAGCCCACCGCCGCGCACAACTCCTATATCGCCAACGGCATGGTCGCCCAAGCCGCGCAGTTCGCCGCCGGCCGACTGTAGGCGTCAGTCGGTCGGGTCCTCATTCGCCCGGCCCTGCCGACGCGTTTGCACCATCCGGGCGGCGACCGCCAGCACGACCGCAGTTTCGGCGACAGCGCTCACCAGTGCGTAAGGCGCTGGTTCCCAGCCTTTTTCGACGAATCCGGCCAAACCGACAGTACGAGACAGGGCGAACGCCCCGAGCGCGCCGGCCGAGAACAACCCGGCGGCCCACAGGAACCACGACGGACCGCCGACCAAGATCAGCACGCCCACGCTGCAGAACACCGCGGCCTGGACGAGGAAGCCGGCTCCGACCGTCGGGATGTGACCGTAGCCGTGCAGGTAGAGATAGGCGTGCACACCGCCGCTGACAACCATGGCCGCCCCGATCACCAGGCGGTAGACGAGATTCACTGCAGGGTCCGTTCTTTGAGCGCGAGAGTGTGCTGACCGGACTGGTAACTGACCTCACGGATACCGAGCGCGTCGTGCAGTTTGCCGGCCGGCAGCGTCAGGGGTTTCGGCGCCGGACCGTCACCGGGATGCGGCAGCGGATACGCGGTGGTCGTGCCGCTGTGGAAGGTGATGTTGCCTTCCGTCTTGGAAAACACCTGGTGCACATGGCCGTTGAGGCAGGTCACCGACGCGAACCGTTTCAGGTAACTCAACGCCTGGGCCGAGTCGTCGGTCCCCCAGCCCCAATCGGGATACATCGCGAACAGTGGGATGTGGCTGAACACCACGATCGGCGTATCACTCGATAACCCGGCGACGTCCTTCTCCACGAACTCGAGCTGATCGACCCCGAGATGGCCGAGCTTCTTCAGGTTCAGCGTGTTCACCAGCGCGATGACATGCACGCCCGCGATGTCGAAGCTGTACCAACCGTCGCCACGGGTGCCCGCCCCGAAGACCTGGCGGTACTTGGCGCCGGCATCGTCGGCCGAATCATGTTCGCCCGGAACGGTGAACACGTGCGGCGTGTG
>Ga0265327_10000634_pt1 | contig 57259 bp, 46 predicted proteins | sample 41621metaG_FD_202089 | JGI IMG/M metagenome (GOLD analysis project Ga0265327, IMG submission 202089) | Rhizosphere microbial communities from Carex aquatilis grown in University of Washington, Seatle, WA, United States - 4-16-21 metaG | ecosystem: Host-associated > Plants > Roots > Rhizosphere... | reverse complement strand
CCTGCCCGCCCCAGGCATTGCCAAGTCCCAGTTTAACAACAACGCCGCACGCCGTTAAATTTCGCTTCCGTGACCTGCGCAAATATTTTCTGGTCGTTGTGCTGTTCACAAACGCACGCCTGCTGGCGGGCGCGTTCAAAATGCGTCTCTCCCGAGAGTTCCTTGGCCAAACCCAGCGCAATCGCCGCTGCTCCCGCCGCCGTGCGCAAATTAGGCCCGGCTTCCTTCAGCGCATATTCCGGCAACCAGACCGGGGCCGTTTCATGCACCACGGCCGCCTTGCGCCGCGCCAGCAACATCAGCCATTCCCAAACACTCATGACCACAATGATGCCGACCAACATCACAAACGCGCCGGCAACCACGGCATCTACCATTTGGTTGGCATATTTCTGGATACCCACTTTGTAATCTTTCAATGCCTTTTCGTGGGCAGCTTCATCCGTCGTATTCAAGGCCATGTGCGCCGCTTCAATGTTCTTGGATTGCACCTCGGCCTGCGCCAGAAAACCAATGCGCGGGTCAGGGCTGAAAATCTTTTCAATTCCCGCTGTAAACGTCACGGCCAGCAGCCAGAGGAGCGGAATCAAAGTGACCAAAACCAGCATCGGCGAACGTCGCATTGGCACCTCGCTTTGCGTGCCGCCTGAGCCGGGCGTTTGCAGACACATTTTCAGGATGATGGTCGTGCCGAGACAGAGCGCAATCGCCGCGAGCATTTGATTGGCAATGCCGAACAGCGGCCAGAGTGAATTGATGCCGCCCAACTCATCGCGCACGCCTTGAATCAAAAAGTAACCCCAGCCGCCCACCATCAACGCAGCCGCAACGGGCGCTGCCAGATGATTTTTAGGATCGCCCAGCGGTTTCCACGCCCGGCCCAAAACGCCTTGTAACAAATAGCGTCCCACGCGGGTGCCCGCATCGAGCGTGGTCAAAATGAACAGCGCCTCAAACATCACCGCGAAGTGGTACCACAGGTCCAGCCAGCGGCCGTTGACGGCTTTGGAAAAAATATGCGCCATGCCCACGGCCAGCGTGGCCGCGCCGCCCGTGCGGCCAAACAACGTCTTTTCGCCCAGGCTGGAAGCGAGTGAATTCATCTGGTCCACGGTCACAGGCGGAAAATGCAGCGTATTGATTTTGGCGATGGTGGCGGCGGGGTCGCCCTTGATATTCATGCTCAGATACACGCCCGGTTCCAGGGTGCAGGCGGCAATCAACGCCATGATGGCCACAAACGATTCAAAACACATCGCGCCATAGGCGATGGGGCGCACGTAATTTTCGCGCGTCATCATCTTGGGCGTGGTGCCGCTGGCGATCAGCGAGTGAAAACCGGAAATCGCGCCGCAGGCGATGGTGATAAAACAGAACGGAAATAATTTACCCGCCACCACGAGGCCCGAGCCGTCAATGAACTGCGTGACGGCCGGCATTTGCAAATGCGGCAGCGTGCAGAGAATGCCCAGCGCCAGCAGGAGGATGGTGCCGAGCTTCATGAACGTGCTCAAATAATCGCGCGGCGCGAGCATGACCCACACCGGCAGGCTGCTGGAAACAACCCCGTACCCGATGATGATCCAGGCCAGTGAAATATCGTGCACGCCAAACACCTGCGACCAATGCGGGCTTTGATACACCAGTTTGCCGCCCCACACGGCCAGTAATAACAAGGCCACGCCCAAGGCCGTTGCTTCCAATACTTTGCCGATGCGGAGAAACCGCATGTAACCGCCCATTATCAGCGCGATGGGAACCGTTGCGCCAACCGTGAAAACGCCCCATGGACTTTCCGCCAGCGCGCGAACCACCACCAGCGCCAGCACCGCCAGCAGGATTACGAGAATTGCCAAAATGGCCAGCACGGCAATCGCGCCCGCGCCGGAATTCAATTCTTCCTTCACCATTTCGCCCAGCGATTTTCCGTTGCGGCGCAGCGAACAAAACAAAATCACCAGGTCTTGCACCGCCCCGCCCAGCACCACCCCGATCAAAATCCACAATGCGCCGGGCAGATAACCGAATTGAGCCGCGAGCACTGGTCCCACAAGCGGTCCCGGCCCGGCGATGGCCGCAAAATGGTGCCCGAACAGGATGAACTTGTTCGTGCGCACAAAATCTTTGCCGTCGTCATGCACTTCGCAGGGCGTGGCGCGGCGGTTGTTGAGCCCCAGTACGCGCAGCGCAATCCACTTGGAATAAAACCGGTAGCCGATGGCATACGTGCAAACCGCGGCGATGATGAGATAGGCCGAGTTGACCGGTTCGCCCCGTTCGAGCGCCAGCACTTTGTAAGCCCACGCGCCGACCGCAGCCAGCCCCACCCAGAAAATGGTTTGCAGAATTTTATTCATGTTTTAACAACGACTCAAACGCCTCAATGACCTGGCCAGCCAAAACCAGCGCACAACCTCGCAGCGGCAATGGTCAGGGGTGGCGCACTCATTTCAGTCAGGCGAAAACGTATTTTGGCGATGCGAAATGGGGCGTCAACGGCAATTCCCAAGAACTTTGCCGGAGGCGGGCGTTTTACGCGCATCTTTTGCTCCACAAACGGGCGCGCAAAACTTAATCTACCTGCATGAATCGTCATTGCCATAATTGCGGTGAGCCGTGGCTGTTGAACGGCAATCCCGGTCGCGGCGAGGTTTGCATGAAATGCCGCGCCGACCTGCGCGTGTGCCTGAACTGCGCGTTCTATGACCCGCACGTGGCCCAGCAATGCCGCGAACGCCGGGCGGAACCGGTGCTGGAAAAGAACGTCGGCAACTTCTGCGAGTACTTTGAATTTGCCGTGCGCAAATGGGTGCCCAAGGAAGTGAAGAACTCCCGCGAGGATGCCGCCCGCGCCCAATTGAAAAAATTGTTCGGCGATTAAGCCCCGGCACGCTAGCATCCGGGCATGAAAGTCAGCGGGTTCACCTTTTTGCGCAATGGCCAGAAACTTGGCTACCCGTTCGTCGCGTCCATCCGCTCCATCCTGCCGCTGGTGGATGAATTCGTCATTGCCCTCGGCCCGTGCGACGACGATACCGAGGCCATGGTCCGCGCCATCGGCGACCCCAAAATCCGCCTCATCCCCACGCAATGGAACGAGCGCCTGCGCAGCGATTATTCGGTGAAGGGCTTCGTCTTCGGCCAGCAAAAAACCATCGCACTTTACAACTGCACCGGCGACTGGGCGTTTTACTTGGAAGCCGACGAAGTGTTGCACGAGGCCGATTTGCCGAAAATTCGCGCCGCGATGGAAAAACATCTTAACAACGAACGCGTCGAGGCACTGGCGTTTGATTACCTGCATTTTTACGGCAACAAAAACACGATTGCATGGTCGCCCGGCTGGTATCGCAACGAGGTGCGCATCATCCGCAACTCCATCCCGGCCTGGTCGAGCGAGTCATTGTTCTTCAATGTGGTCGTGAGCCACAAACAATCGCGCTATCCGCGCGCGGCCCAGACTGGCGCAACGATTTATCATTACGGCTGGGTGCGCAGCGAAACGCAGATGAACCTCAAGGCCGGTGCCACGCATAAATATTGGGAGAATGCGCCCGCCGCCAAGGTGGACTACTCCAACATTGACGCCTCGGTCCTACAATTGTATTCAGGCACACACCCGCAAGTGGTGCAGGATTGGTTGCCCGCTGCCGAGGGAATTTTTAAGGCCGACCCAAATCATCAACTGACTTCGCGCGAAAAGAAACATCGCCGCATGCTCTGGCTGGAAAAAACCTTCGGCCTCAAGTTCAACAAGAAGCACTACGAACCCGTGGATTGAACCGGCGGCCGAACGTCTGGTTACTGAGAGCAATCTAACTAGGGCCGTTAACCTATAACTGTAGCCGCATTTTCGGACCACGAGCGGCAAGGTGCCGCTGCCAATTAATTGAACAACCAAGGAACAAAGGGAACAAACAACAAGGGAAATTCAAATTTCAAATTGGGACTCGGCAATGCTTGGGGCAGGTAGGGCGGGCGCTCCGCGCACGCCGCTTGGGCTTGGTGCAGGTCTTGCCACCTTCGCGGTTCTGTAGCGGCGGTCTGTGGCCGATGTTTTTAAACCTCCCGGCGCTCATAGGGTCGCTTTAACAATTCGCGTCATTCGCGGATTCAATCGTGTTCATTTGTGTCTTTGATTTAGGGACTCGTGTAACTCGTCCCTCCGACTTATATTTGGCTGCGGCAACTTGCCGCCGGCTCGCGAGAACGCCTGGCCGAACGTCAGATTACGTGGCCGGGAGCACCTTGGCGGTTTCAGCCAGGACCACTTCGACGGGCATATCGCGAAGCTTAGAACCCTTTTCCGGAACAACCGCCCAATCGACGTGCTGAAAGGGAACACACGCGCCGGGGTTCTTGTGCATCATCAGCATCACCACGCGGCGGCCTTGCGCCACGGCCAGATGCACCAAGCCCGTGTCACCGCCGAGGGTCAACGTGGCAAGCTGGACCAGTCCGGCGGACACCAGCAACGGCAACTGGGTGGCCACGCAAAATTTCGCGGCGCGCGCCGGTTCCAGCGGCCCGCTATCCGCCGGGCCGCCCACAAATATCACCTGCACATTGCGTTCGCGCCAGTGACGGGCCACGGCAATAAATTTTTCCAGCGGCCAATTTTTTTGTTCGGTGCTCGTGAATGGTTGAATCACCAGCGTTGGCCGGGCCGGGTCAAGTTGGTTGTCCGCGAAAAATTTTTGCGCGGCGGCCAGCGCCTCGGCCGGTAATATAAATTCGTTCTTAACGGCGCGGCCTTGGATGCCGCAGCGGGCCAGCAGTTGCAGGTTCCAGTCGGCGGGATGAAGCTGGTCATCGCGCACCAGTCCTTGGGTGTAGGCCCAATTTCGGCCAGGGCCATAGACGCTGCCCCAACGTTGTGACGCGCCGGTCCATCGCGCCATCCATGCGGTTTCGCCAAAACCTTGAAAATCCACGACCAACGAAAATTTCCCGGCCCGCAACCGGCGTAACAACCTCCAAAATTCCGCGACTATCTTCAGAGGATTACCGCTGCGCAAAGCCGCGCGGTCGAGCGCGATGACTTCGTTGACCTCGGGAAAACCCTGCAACAGGCTGGCGTTTTCCTTGGAAGCGAGAAAAGTAATCCGCGCATCGGGAAATTGTTCGCGCAATACACTGATCGCCGGCAGCGTAAAAATCACGTCACCGATGGCTTTGAGCCGGATGAGCAGGATGTTTTGCATCGGCCTACAAATGCCGGTCCAGGCCGTTGACGCAACGCACCTTGCGGCTGGCAATGGTTTCGGCCAGTCGCGCCAGGCTGGCGGCATGATGCCCGCGCGGCGCGGGCGGATGGTTCAGGTGAAACGTAATCGCGCGGCCGTAAACAAATTTGCGCTGGCGGCCCAGGTTATAGAGGCGCGTGCCAATATCAGAATCCTCGCCCGTACCCCAGCCGGTGTAATCCTCGTCAAAGCCGTTCACGGCCACGATGTCATCGCGCCAGAACGCCATGTTACAGCCGATGATGCCGCGCTGTTCCGTGTCCCGCCGCACAATGGGCAGCGGCCAGCGCACGCCCTTGGCCACGCCGGTGATTTTGCCCGCGACCATCCAGCCAAAGGCCGGCATGGCGTCCGCCTCAAACTGCGGCACAAATTTCTCGTGCACAAAACAGCGGCGGCCTTGCACCCAGAAATTTTTCTCGGCCTGCGCGGCATGGTCCGCCACGAATTTCGGATGCGGCACACAATCGCCGTCGGTGAAAATCAGGTAATCACCCGTGGCGGCGGCCACCGTTTGATTGAGGATGATGGTTTTGCGAAAGCCTTCGTGCGGCTGCCAGATATGTTTCACGGGCACGGGCGCTACGGCGGCCATTTGCTGGACCAGCTCGCGCGTCGGCCCGGCGGAACCGTCATCGGAAATCAGCACCTCATCCGGCCAGCGGGTTTGCCGCTGGAAACCGCGCCAGACCTTGGCCAGTGAGTTCGGCTGGTTGAACGTGCTGATGACGAGCGAAATTTTCAACGGGCAAATGGCTTATTTAGGTTTGTTCGCTGGTTGTTCCGCCTCAATCACCTTGCTGTAACGGGTCACGGTGGAAAAGGCGTCCATCCACGCAATAAAATATCCGGGCCAGCCGTCGAGAAAACCGCGCCGCAAAATGTACGCCCGGAAAAATTTCCAGAACGGGCGGATGGCGAGGTCGGTCCAGCGCGTGCGCCGCTGGCGCGACTGGCATTGGCGGACAAATAGGGTGCTGACCACGCTGATTTTGCTCAGGAGATGGTCAATGTTCTCATTGCTGAAATGCAGCAAATCGGAACGCAACGAAACCACCGGCCCGCGCAACACCAGCTTCTCATGCGGATCGCCTTCCCATTGGCCTGCGTCCTTGCGCCAGAGGCGAACCTTGCGGTCCGGATACCAATTGCCGTGATGAATCCAGCGCCCGCCGAAAAAGGACAGGCGCGGAAAACTATAAGCCGCCGGTGGATTGGCTCGGTGACTTTGGAACACCGCGAGGATTTCATCGCGCAATTTTTCGGACACCACTTCATCGGCATCCAGCGCGAGCAACCACGGTTGCGTGGCATGGGCGGAGGCAAAATTCCGGTGCACCGCATGGCCGCGCCAGGGCTGGCTCACCACTTTGGCGCCATATTCCGCGCCCACTTTGTCGGTGCCGTCGGTCACCTTGTCGTCGATTGCCAGAATGATGTCGGTCACCCAATCCTTCACGCTGTCGAGCGCGGGACGAATGCGATGTGCTTCGTTGCCGGCAACGAAACAAACGGAAATGGGCAGCTTGGTCATGAACGTATGCGGCGCATGTTAGCCGAGTCTAGGCAGATTTCAAAACGGATTGCGCAGCCGCCACGAGGTCGGCGGTGGCCACCTTGCCGAGGTATTGCGCGCCCGGTTCGTTGGTGCCCACAATCACCTGGTAGGGACCGCTCGCGGGCAGCCACTGGCGCAGGCCCGGATTGGGCCAAAACCACGCCACGGCCGGTGTATTGGTCATCACCGCCAGATGGAATGGTCCGGTATCGCCGCAAAAATGCAGGGCGCTCGCCTGAATCACGGCGGAAAGTTGCACGAGATTTAAATTTCCCGCGAACACGCGCCACGGTTTTTCCGGCAACAACGGCAGCAACTGCTTCAGCTTTTCCTGTTCGCGCGGTGTCGGCGCGCACGAGAGCGCCAGTTTTTTATCCGGGAACGCCTGGCGCAGGGCGGCGATCAGCCCGGCCAGTTGCGCCGGCGGCAGTTCCTTGGAATCGGCCGTGGTAAAGGGGCTGATATGAAAATAAGTTTTGCGGTCGGCCTCGGAAATATCCGCCGCCTGCAAGCCCGCCGGGTTGACCTGGGTATGAAATTCCGCCTGCGTGAAGGGAAAACCGGCCTTGGCCAGACAATGGCAGCGTTGCAAATAGACTGCCTCCTCGGTAAAGGGATGCGAAACGTGCGCCGTGAACATGCGCTTCCAAAACGGCGGGCCGCCGCCCTGCGGCATGCGCCCCAAACGCTCCGGGGCACCGCTCAAAAACGTAAGCCAGCTCGAACGATCCGAGCCATTGAGGTTGATGACCACATCAAATTTCTCACGGCGCAGGCGCGCGACCATCTGGAAATTTTCCCGCAAGGTGGCATGACGCGGATAGCGCATGTACCCCCAAACGTGGTTCACCCACGGCACACATTCCATCAGGCTGGTAATATGGGTGGCCACGGCGACGTGCAAATCCGCCTGCGGATAGGCCTGCCGCACTACCCACAAGGCGGGCAGCAAATGCACCGAGTCACCCAGGAAACCAAGGTCGAGGACCATGACTTTCCGGGCGGCACGAGTCCGGGCAAAAAAATGTTCCGCATCACTGGCGGGCATCGGCCATAGCCTAATGGGGCGGCAGACCGGAACAAAGCGGGAATCACAAAATAATGGCGGGCGGCAGCTTCAAGTCGTTTCATGGTGGGCATGACCTGGCCTCATTTTTGTAAATTGACCATTTAGTGCATGATTGCTACGCTTTCCATCCGTCCCCGACGGGTTTTTATGCGACACACTATTTCTGTTTTGGTTGAGAACAAGTTCGGCGTGCTCACGCGGGTGGCCGGTTTGTTCAGCGGACGTGGCTACAACATTGACTCGCTCAATGTAGCGCCCACGAACGATGCCACGGCATCGCGCATGACGATTGTGACCAGTGGCGATGAATCGACCATTGAACAAATCGTCAAGCAGCTCAATAAACTGCCCGACGTCCTCAAGGTGCAGGATTTCCGCAACGCCGAATACGTGGACCGCGAGCTCGTCCTGGTCAAGGTGACCGTGGACTCCAAGTCACGCGCCGAGGTGATGCAAATCACCGATATTTTCCGCGCCAAAATCGTGGACGTGCAGCCCAAGTCGCTCACCATTGAAATCACCGGCGACGAAAATAAGATCGACAAATTTCTGAACCTGATGAGCACGTTTGGCGTGCTGGAATTGACCCGCACCGGCAAGGCGGCGTTGCCCCGGAAATAATATAATACCATTCTCAACGGCCTTAACCGCCCAACTCCAACCAAGAACCATCAACTGAATTTATGGCAAAAGTCTATACTGACAAAGACGCCGACCTCGGCGTGTTGAAAAACAAAACGCTGGCCTTGCTCGGCTTCGGCTCGCAAGGCCACGCCCACGCGCTCAACCTCAAAGACAGCGGCCTCAAGGTCCTCATCGGCCTGTACGAAGGCAGCAAGTCGATTCCCGTAGCCAAGGAAAAGGGCTTTCAAGTGGTCAGCACCGCCGAAGCCGTCAAGCGCGCCGACGTCATCATGGTCGCCCTGCCCGATACCAAGCAGGCCGCGTGCTATGAAAAGGACATTGCGCCGAACCTGACCAAGGGCAAGACCCTCGTGTTCTCGCACGGTTTCTCCATTCATTTCAAGACCATCGTTCCGCCGAAGAACGTGAACATCATCATGGTCGCCCCGAAAGGTCCCGGCCACACCGTCCGCCGCCAGTACGTGGAAGGCAAGGGCGTGCCGAGCCTCATCGCCGTTTATCAAGGCGGCCCGGCCGCAAAGAAAATCGCGCTCGCCTGGGCCAAGGGCATCGGCGGCACCCGCGCCGGCGTCATTGAAACCAACTTCAAGGAAGAGACCGAAACCGACTTGTTCGGCGAACAAACCGTCCTCTGCGGCGGCGCCAGCGCCCTCGTGCAGGCCGGATTTGAAGTGCTCGTTGAAGCCGGTTACTCCCCCGAGATGGCCTACTTCGAATGCTTGCATGAATTAAAGCTCATCGCCGACCTCATGAACGAGTCCGGCATCAGCGGCATGCGTTTCTCCATCTCCGAAACCGCCAAGTGGGGCGACGTCTCCGTCGGACCCAAAATCATTGATGCCAGCGTTAAGAAGCGCATGAAAGCCGCGCTCAAGGACATCCAGTCCGGCAAGTTTGCCAAGCAATGGGTGTCTGAATACAAGGGCGGCTACAAGAAATACAACGCGCTGCTCAAGAAGGGCGAAAATCATCCCATCGAAAAGACCGGTGCCAAGCTCCGCGCGCTCATGCCGTGGATGGGCAAGAAGAACATCAAAGGCGCACAAGCCGCTTATTGATCTTCGATACACGACTTACGATTAAAACACCAAAGCCGCTGGATAACTCCAGCGGCTTTTTTGTTTTCAATAGTGTTGTGGACTTCGAAATTTAAATATTATTCCTAAACAAAAAACGAAGCCGACTTGCTTCGCCAATTCTGCGTTCCGTAAATTACGCGAAGAATTTCGACAGAATTCTTTTCAATTCTATAAAAAATCAGCCAGCGATTGAAAGGAGGCGTCAAAACGCAGAAGCGCACACCCGTCAACCGGCGGTTGTTAATCCGGACAAGGGGACCAGACTCAGGAAATTGCGCCAGCCGGTCAAATGCATCAAAAGCAGCGTTTAGGAAACGCCGGGCAGCTTTTGGGTTGTTTGCACGAATCCAACGTGCACTTTCCACCAGGTCTTCATCAGTTTTCGGCGTGGTACGGTAGCCGATCAAGATTCCTCCAAGGCCTGCTTGTAAATTTGTTTTTTGCGAGCAGCGGTCATGGGTTTGCCTGCGCCACTATCTAATCCTGCCAGCAACAATTCTTCCAAATCTTCACCCCCGGCAAAGGAACATCCCGAAGGGCCCGCCGCGCGCTCAAGCGAATCTGCCAAACGTAATGAATGACGAATCACCTCGCCTTCATTATTAAAACGTCCACTGGCAATTTGTCGCCGGATAATCCGCTTGTAGTAAGGAGTCAGCGCAAAGCTCATACAAATCGAATTTCTTTCTATTGGCAATAGAAGTCAAGGCTAACATTCCACATCAGCACTGGACTTGCCTTTTGGTTTTTAACCTTGAGCAGATTACCCGCCCAACGAACTCGCATCCGTCACGTCGCCTTTATTAAAATCCACATATTCCTCGGTCAAATCGGCGGCGTACATGACTGCGCCCGCCTTGCCGAGATTCAGGTTGATGTGCAGTTCAAATTCCTTCGGGGCCACGGCGGCGCACAATTCCTTGAAGGTCGCCTTGGTGGGCTGGCCGCGCTTGAGACTCCACAAAATCTTTTTGCCGCCGGGCGCGGAATAGCCAATATCAATTTTCTCCTCCACCACCTTCGCGGGCGAATAACCCACGGCATCAATGATGCGGCCCCAGTTGGGGTCGCCACCGTGCCAGCTCGTTTTCACCAGCGGACTGTTGGCCACGGAACGGGCGGCGGCATCGGCATCTTGAATCGTCTTGGCGCCATTCACGCGCACGGTCACCACGCGATGCACGCCTTCGCCATCGCGCACAATTTTCTTGGCCAGTTCGAGGCAGACGTGATTCAGCGCGGCTTGAAAAACTTTAAACTCCGGGCTCTTGAGGCCGAACTTTTTATTTTCCGCCAAGCCGTTGGCCAGCACGAGCACGGTGTCGTTGGTGCTCATGTCGCCGTCCACGGTAATGCGGTTAAAACTATTGGCCACGGCTTCGTTGAGCGCCGCTTGCAATACCTTGGCGTCCACGGCGGCGTCCGTGGTGATAAATCCGAGCATCGTCGCGTGCAAACCGCCATGCGGCAGCACCGCCGGCCGCGCACCGGTGGCGGACATGCCGGGCTGAATCATGCCCGCACCTTTGCAAATGCCGCCCAGGCGCACCGTCCTGCCGCCGAGTTTGAACTCAATCGCCACCTGCTTGGGCTTGGTGTCGCTGGTCATAATGGCCTCGGTGGCGTGGTCGGCATGCGTGGTGGTGGTGCCGAGCAGCGTGGCCGCTTCAATGATGCCCGCGCGGATATTGTCCATGGGCATGGTCACCCCAATGCGGCCGGTGGAACCCACCAGGGCGCGGCCCGCGGAAAGATTCAAGGCGCGTTCGGTAAACGCCACCATCGCGCGGGCGTCGGCCAATCCCTGGCGGCCGGTGCAGGCGTTGGCGTTGCCGGAATTGACCACCACGACCTGTGCGGTGCCTTTTTTCATGCGTTCCGCGCAAATTTTTACCGGCGCAGCACAGACTTGATTGGTCGTAAACATGCCCGCCACGGTCGCCGGAGCCTCGGACACGATCAACGCGAGGTCGCGCTTCTGGCCCTTGTTGGAGCCTTTGCCGGTGCCGAGTTTCTTGATGTCGCAAAACACGCCGCTGGCCATGAAACCGATGGGGGCGACAATCGAGCCGTTAATTTCTTTAAACTGCGTTTTCATTGATGGATTAATCAGGTGGGGCAGACACTAGCACGACCACTCCGCCGCTGTCATTCCGATTCTTTGGGCAAAATATTAACCGGCAGGCAAAACGTCTTCCCACTTGCCGACACCGCGGCTATGCATTATGAACATGGTGTGCGGAGGATTTTTTTATACGTTCAGGGAGGACTGCTGTTGCTGCTTTCGCTCACGGCGAACGCGCAGATTGATCCGGTAAAGCGCGACCTCTTCCAGTTCGGCTACAACCAGCCTACTGAGGGCCGGGAACCGTTGTCCGGCTACGCCTATTACTACCACAACGACCCTGATTTTATCCGCACCAACATGACCTTGCGGATGGCCCTGGCGCCGACGTATCTCGACTCCGAACTGGGCATCTCGCACGCGCTCGGCCCGCAAACGGACCTGGCCTTTGGCCTGGCCGGCGGCGGCTTTGCTGACAGCTACAATGAAATGCGCGGCGGCAAATGGATTGATGGTGAATCGTTTGACGGCCACGGCGCGGAACTTTCCGCGAGCATCTATCACTTGTTCAATCCCGGACAGTTGATTCCGCTAAACCTGGTCATGCGCACCGCCGCCCATTATTCCGTGTATGAGGCGAATAGTGATACCGACGCTAATTTCAAGGTGCCGGATAACGGGGCGGATTTCAGCTTCCGCACCGGCCTGCGATATGGCGGCATTGAGCCGACATTGTATCCCGACCTCGCCATGGAACTGGCCGTATGGTACGAGGGCCAGTTCCGCACGGACGGTGGCAGTTACGGTTTCAATGGCGACCGCCAGCTTGAGCCGGCTTCGCATTTGTTTTGGGGCTCGGCGGCGTTGTCCTACACCTGGCCGAAGAGCGAACAAAACATCTTCGTACGCATCGTGGCCGGCACCAGCGTGGACCCCGACCGCATGAGCGCCTACCGGCTGGGCGGTTTCCTGCCGTTGGTGGCTGAATATCCGCTCTCATTGCCCGGATATTATTTTCAGGAATTCAGCGCCCGGAATTTTGCACTCATCAATGCCAGCTACCTGATACCCATCGCACCGAACCGGCGCTGGAACCTCGAAATCAACGGAGCCACGGCGGTCGTCGACTACCTCGCGGGCACCGGCCAGCCCGGCAACTGGGTAAGCGGTGTGGGTGCCGGCATCATGTACCGGTCACCTTCGGACAAGTATAAGTGCATCGTGGCTTATGATTACGGCGTGGATGCCATTCGCACCGCCGGTCGCGGCGCGAGCAGCATCAGCTTCCTGATTCAAGTGGACCTCGGGCGGACGATCAGCAAGAAATTCGATACCGGCCAGCCAGACCGCTGGCAGGGTTGGAACTGGATGCTGGGCCGTTGATATACGCCCCAGATCAGGGGCCGGAAAATTTCACCTGTTCAACAAAGTTGCCCCGGTGCAGGCACGCCGAATTCGTGCTCAGGACCTGGCCAAAAAGCCTGACGTTTTCGAAAGACACATCCTGTACGGCATGTTTTTCATCCGCGCCAATTAATTCCACGGTACACGCTCCAGCTTTGCCCGTCACTTCGACGTCACGAAATAGAACGTGCTGAATTCGTCCCGGCACCTTGTTGCGCATGTATTGGTTTACGGTAGGCCGCAGGCGCATGAGTTGCGCCTGGCCCTCGGCATGGATTCGCACGTCGCGAACAGTCACATTTTCCAGACTCATTTCTTCGCCCGGCTCAAACAGAAACGGCGTCATCGTAAAATGAATGATGTCCAGGTTCTGCAACGTAATCTCCCGCATGAACGCCGCCCGGCTCTCGTGCCCCAGTAGAAAGATGCGCGCCCGGTCGCCCCACAAAATACAGTTCGTAACCGTGATATGCTCCACATTGTTATTTGGCAGATTCAATTCGAGCCCTTTTAGCGCCACGCAATCGTCGTCTGTCCGGATAAAACAATCGGTGATGAGCACATCCTGGGAATTACACGGATCAATGCCGTCATCATTCTGCACGCGGCCGCCGCAAATCTTGATGTTCCGGACGGTCACGTGCCGGCTGTTGCGCGGCACCACGGTCCAATGCTCCGGCCCGCGAATGGTGATGCCGCTCACTTCCACATTGGTGCCGCAAATCGAAACCACATGCGGCGTGGGCCCTTTCAGCCAGACATAATCGGAGGCATCCAAAATACCGCGCCCGGTAATCCGGATGTTTTCGCCGGTGGCCATCACCTCGCCTTTGACCACCGCCCCAGCAGCCAGATATAACGTCTGGTTGCTGCCCACGACAATCTTGCCGGGCGTGTGCAGGCCGGGCCCAAAATAAATCACACCGGGCGCATCCGGCTGGGGCACGTTTGTTTCCAAAGGATTGTCGAATAACAGCAACGGCCCGTTTTTGCCATCAGGCTCGATACTTAATTTGCGCGGCCCCGGCAGGCTGATGACGAGGGTATGGTCGGATTCGAGATGATATTGTCCCCCAAACGTAGCGGGCTGAATCACCACCTGACGCAATGAACACGCGGCAGTGACGCGCACTGTCACCGGCCCATCCGCGTCGAAATTGGCAAAGGCATAAGGGCCGCCATAGTTCCATTCCTTGCCGGCAAACGGCGCGTCCAATGTGCGGGCAGTGTACACCGCCACGGACTGGCCTGAAACCTCCACCTGATAATTCGTGGATAGCGGCTCACCGGACGGAGCCGGACACGTCACCACCTTGGACCACGCTGGCCAGGCCAGCAATAGAACCAACGGCAGCAACCATTTTGCACTCATGGAAACCAGTTCAACAGGTTATCCGGTTTGATTCAAGAGCCGGCGGCGCTTTTCTCCGGACAATTGTGACGCGACACCAAGGCGTGCTCGCCAGAGCGGGGCGCGGCGTTTACGCCGCTTCAGCTCACTAACCGCAGGGTGCTCCAAATAATTTCACACCGTCGTACCAACGCACGATGAAGCGGGCTAAAGCCCGCGCTCCGGCCGTATTTCAACCGAATCATTACGGCTAAGCTGAATATTATTCCACTAAAAATTTAATGGCCCGGTTTCGGCGTAGACTTGTCCTGATAAACTTTCACCCAATCAATCTCCATTTGCACCGGCAATTGGTCCTCGGCGATCTTGCCCACCCAATTTCCGCCCAGTTGCATGTCGATGATTAGATAAAACGGCTGGTCATAAGGCCATTGGCCGGGCGTGTCCGTCTGGATACGGGGATAGGTGAATGTCGGTTGGTCATTCACGGTAAACACCAGCTTGTCCGGAAACCATTCGAGCCCGAATACGTTAAATTCTTCGGGATTAAACGGGGCTGTCGCGTGGCTCAACGGATTCGTTTTGATGTTCAAATCCAGGGTGTAGTGCGTATGCACCGTCTGATAAAAAATAGGGTCGAAATTGAGGTGCTCCATGATGTCCATTTCACCGGGATAACCGGGGCCCGGCGGCGGCTGGCTGGGCAACATCCAAAAGGCCGGCCAGGCACCCTGAGCGTGGCCGAGCTTGGCGCGAATTTCCACTTTGCCGTACGTGAACGAAAACTTTCCACGGGTCGTGACGCCGCCGGTGATGACCTTGGCGGAATCCGCCGGGTTGGTATTAACGATGCCGCGCAGGATGAGCTTGCCGTCCTGAATATCGTAACAGGCCGGATCATGGCTCATGTGCAGGTTCCAGGCAGACGGTCCGCGATCAATCTTGGTCCACTTGTTCGTGTCGAGCGCGGGGTTGTTAAAATCATCCGACCAAACCAATTCCCACTGCGGATCGGCCGCTTGAACGATTGGGACAAACGAGCCGACGGCGAGCAGCAAACCAAGAAATAATTTTGTCATACCATGCAATGAGTGTCCGGGTAAGCTACTGGCGTCCGGAGGACGAGCCAATGATAAACCAACAACGGCCACCGCCTGACACCAGGTTCGAGCCACCGGGACCATGCCTTGGCCAGAGTTTTTCCAAGTCGCCGAAACGAAGCTGTTCAGTTCCAACCTGTTGAAACTGGATTATTTGCTCACTTTGGGGCGTTTGTAGAAACTGTCCTAAACGACCGCCCGGAAGCGCGTCCCGAACGGCCATATTTTTCGCTTCACTCCGGCGGCTTAAACCCTTATATTTTGTATCCGGTTGCGCATATGGTGGAATTGGCAGACACGCTACTTTGAGGTGGTAGTGCCGTAAGGCGTAGAGGTTCAAGTCCTCTTATGCGCACCACTTTCCCTTGGAAAATAAATCTTGGACGCTTTCGTCGGAACGGACAGGCGCTCATTCCCCGTGATAGAAATGACCCAATTATTCACAAACTGTTCAAGGTTGGCTTCCCTGAAAAATGCGGGTCGTGAGTTCCTCAGAAGCTGGCTCTGACGGTTTAACCGCTACGCTTTTTACCAGTTTACTGGCAGGTGCCGCAACTTTGTAGAGCCGGTAGAATTTCTGGCTGGCCGTGGTCGGAATGACAACATTATTGCTAGAACCAATGGTTGAAGCAACCCACGACCCGGAAGACATGTCGGTGCTTTCCTGAAGTGTATACCCGCCGCCATCATCGGACCAGGAAAGGGTAAACTGTCCTGTGCTGTTGCCGATAAGCTTGAGTGCTGGGGCGGAAAGTGGTGTAGCAGTTAGCGTCCAACCGATGACATCGAGCATGGTTAATTCGTTAGGCCCAAAATCCAGAACCGCGCCGGGCATGCCGAATGCATCCTGAACTTGTGCGGTTGGCGTAATTCCGAGAGGAGCCCAGCGGCTGGTACCGTTAGCACTCCACCAGTCGCCATAATCACCGCGCGGATCCGTATTGAACCGGGCCAATAGGTTCGTGCCGTCCACTGAAAAATAGGCATCGTCGTCGCCGCTTGTATAGACCCGTTCGAGAGCGGAATTGTAGCGGAACAAGTCCATCGGCCAAATATGGTTATATATGATCTGGCCGCTGCCAGACCCCAAAACTTCGTCATCCTCATGTTCAACCGCTGTTTGCAAATCATAATTACTGGCAATGGTGGGCGGTCGCGTCAGGTTCATCTGCGTCAGGTTTATCGTTATGATGGCATCAAATCCGTTGCTTCCCACGCCGGAGCTTAATCCCAAATGTCTGGCCAGCGGCTTGGTAAGGATGATTCGGTTGTCGTAGTCCAAGGGGTTAACTGCATAGTTCCCTTGTAATGGACTAACCGCCTTGAAGTCATTCGCGCTGGTGGCACTCCCGGTAAGGGCGGTCAGGTAGTTTGAGTAGGAATAACTGGCTATCCAGGTATCGCTGTGCGCCACTTGTCCCGGCGGCAGATTCGTGCTGCTCACGTATTCGATGTAAACCGTGAAGTTGTCGGAAATATTGGTGTGAAAGACTTCATTGGCAGCATTGATGGCGGCCATCATAGCCGGGCCGTTGGGGTCATCGGTGATCGAACTGTCAAACGTGGGCACGATGAAGAAGCCTGAAAACAACACGAATTTAAATATCGTGCCAACTCCAGCACTACCGCCACTTATAGTAACCCCATAAAGAGCATTACCTGACAAAGTAACGCCCGCCAGTGGATATCTACCATCGCTGTTCGTACGTGCAACCAAGGCCATGAAACTATAGAGGTTCGTAAAATCCGTGCCATCGGTATGAATCGAAAATACTGTGCCGTTCCCCGAATTGCCGCCCATATAAGTTGTGCCATATAGGGTATTGCCGGATAAAATTAAACCTGCTTGCGGATCGCCTCCGTCGCTGCCACCCGTAAATCCATGAAGAGTCGTAAAGTCCCCACCATCGGTGGTCACTGAAAACACAGTGCCGCTGTTTGAAATGCCGCCTGAATAAGTTGTACCGTAAAGGGTGTTGCTGGATAAAACTAATTGGGCCAACGGTGAAGCTCCGTCGCTGGCACCGGTGAAATTATGCAGGGTCGTAAAACCTGTGCCGTCAGTATTCACTTTGTACACGGTCCCAACTCCATTGGCACCGCCAGATTGTGCCGTCCCATATAGTTTATTTCCGGATAAAATAACACCTGACACCGGCCCAGAACCATCATTGTTCACATAATTGGTGTAGAACGGAAATGTACCAACCGGAATCAATTTTGTGAAATTATACAAGGGCTTAAATCCCGTGCCATTGGTGTTGATGGCGTAAATAATGCCAGTACCCGAATCGCCTCCGCTGGCTGTTCCATATAAAAGGTTGCTGGCCAAAACTAGATTGCCCCTGATATTGGGGGTCTGCCCGCTAAAATTATATAGATTTGTAAAGCCTGTGCCATCGGTGTTCACTGCAAAGATTGTACCGCTGCCGTTGGTGCCACCTTGATAACAAGTTCCATACAAGGTCATGCCAGATAAAATCAACCCGCCCTCGGGCAGCGTTCCATCACTGTTGGTTGCCGAGACGCCAACGGGCGTAAAACTATATAAGTTCGTAAAACCAGTGCCATCTAAGTTGACTGCAAACACCGTGCCATAACCAGATCCACCGCCATAGGTTGTCCCATACAACATGTCGCCTGCTACAACCATGCTGCTCAATGGTTCAGAATTGTAGGAACCGGTAAAATTATACAGGTTTGTAAAGTTCTGTGCCGCCGCTGGCATACACGTGAGTCCCATACAGGCCAGCACCCGGAACAAATTGTGATTGGAGATTTTCATACACCTTCCGAACTTGGTTGTTAATTGGGCTCTCCCACTTGATTATTCCCCACTATCATCATGGGAATTTCCTTGATTCTCGTTCTGCCTTACAGATCCGCAAGTCCTATTCTCAATCTTTTATCGCACCCTGCGCGGGCACTTGGCTGCAATTCTAGATTTTTAGAGGTTCTTTTTACCCTTATTCGAAAGCACCGCCTCCGTTGTGGCTACGGTTTTGACATGATTGGCTCGCATCCACGCACACTCCCCATTTTGCTCCGAATACGTGCCTGAAATCACAAAGAGACCAATCTCATCCGCGCCTTCACCGGTCATTCTTCCGCCTTTGAATTCCAAAACCAGATCCATCAAATATTTCCTCGATCCGTTGGCGTAGGTGTAAAAACCCACCCATTCGCCGGAAGGGAATTGAGGGTCGCTCATGTTCTTCCAGCTTAAGCTTTAAGTGTGATTGTGACAATCCAGCGCTTCAGCCTGCGCCACTGGATAAAAATCAAAAAGGGATTATATTTTATTGGCTCTGATGGCAGGCCGATCTGTTCATCTGTTCCTCCAGTGTCCAGGTTTTAGCTGCTGTCAGGGCCTTTTTGTCTTCCCCGCGCGAAGTGTGGTTATCGCCGTACGATAATCCACTAAGGAGACACCACCCGATAAAACTCGCGGCAGTTCGTGGCGTTCGTATCTGCATAGCTGATGGCGTCGGCGCTAAAAATACCGCTGGTCAATACCCGCCAACTGGTGATCGGTGAGAGCAAACTGGTCGTTGCCATCAGATGAAAGCTCTGGCTGTTTGGGCCGGCCATGCTCAAATTAAATGTGCCGCCCGAATAGGCAACGGAATTGGTCAATTTCGGCGCGCTCAGCGGTTGCACAATCAAATACAGTTCGCCTCCCTGAATTTGCAAGGTTGCATAATTGCCGGCAACCAAACCGCTGACGTTGGTTGCGCTGCCAGTCACCGTGCCGGCCAAGGCGACCAGCCCGCCCCCCCAGATTAACGGGTGCATGGCCGGTGAAATCATGGCAGGCGAAACGCCACCTTGGGCACCGGACGATTCACCCAAAACGCTGAAAACTCACGGATGACTGGTTCACCAATGGATTGTTCCACCGTCAGACGCAATTTTGTGGCGGCAAACGCGGGAATGGGAAAGATTTGGCGCTCGCCGATCTGGGTTCCGCTCACGAGCGTTTTCCATTGTCCATCCGCACCAAGCCCTTCCACTTTAAATTCACGCACGCGCTCGCCCTTGCGGATGTCTTCCCGTAATTGCACATGGTCAATCGACTGGGCCGAACCGAACTTTAAATCCAAGGTCGCGCCCTTGCCTTTGGTCACGGCCAAAGGTTTCGCAAACCGGGCCTGGATTTCATCGCCAAATTCCTTGAGCCGGCGCACTTGGGCTTCCGGTATTTCCCCATGGCCATCGGGAGTGATATTGAGCAACAGATTTACGCCGCGTCCCACCGACATATAATAAATCTCCACCAACGCATCGAGGCTGAGAATACGCGCGTCACTTCCCTTACGCCAAAACCAGGCCGGACGCAAAATGGACACATCACATTCTGCCGGGCACCAGATATTTCCGGTGGGACTGCCCGCGCCCTCCTTGGGCGAATCGCCCTCTTTCCAATTGATCGTGTTCCAGCAGGGATACGGCGCAAAACCGTGTTCGGTGCCAACCCAACGGGTGGAATTGGCGCGACGTCCCTGGAAGGTGATAATGTCGGGGTCGAGTTTCTGGATCAAATCGTTGACCGGTACAATATTTCCGCCGTCGAACCACATTTCAAACATGGGACCGTAGCCCGTCAAAATTTCAGTGAGCTGGCGGCGGTAAATTTCATTGTATGCCGTTTGTTGCTCCGCGTTGGCGGCATGACCGCCCACGTCCACGTGATGAACATCAGAGCGCGGTGATAAATAAACCCCGAAACGCAATCCCTGTTTGCGGCAGGCTTTGGCGAGGTCGCCCACCATGTCGCCCTTGCCCTGTTCCCACGGCGAAGTTTTGAGGGAATAATCCGTGGTTGCCGTCTGCCAGGCGCAATATCCGCCGATATGTTTGGCCACAAAGATGAGATAACCGGCCCCGGCAGTTTTGGCGGCTTGCACAATTTTCGCGGCATCGAAATGATCGGGATTAATCTCACTTCGCGGCGTGGAAAGGTTATCGCCTTCGGTGCCTTGATACACATTGGGAGCCCAATGCACAAAAACACCAATGCCCGCATCCAGCCATTCGGCCTGGGCACGGCTGGGCAACGGCAATTTCTCTTCCGCGACAGCCAGCGATGCCATTCCCACCACCAAGGCGAGTACCGTTAAACTCTTAATCTTACAGTAGTTCATTTTTAATTTATCAAGGCTTTGAATTTTTGGTGACTGAGACATTATCAATGAGCAACTGGCCGAGGCCGGAATTGGTATAACCGCTGATTTGAACCAGTGTTTTATTGCTGGTGGCCATGGCAGGCCAGGCCACCGTTACAAATGATTTGTTGCTGGTTGCCAGCAGATGATTTTCAGCCCCAAAAGCAAATTGCCCGGCCACCGGCTTACCCTGGCGGGAAGCGATGTCCAAGCTGACGTGGTAGGTTTGCCCCGGTTCGGTGTCGATCATTTGGGAAATTCCGCCGCCGCCAGGAGTGCCACCAAATTGTCCGTCCTGGCTGATTGGTCAAATACGATGGGGTTGGGGTCAAATTGCAGAACGTTGGTTATGGTTGCCACTCCGGAAATACCTTCAGTTCCATTAGTCGAACCAATGCCCAAGACCGGCGCGGAAACTGCATTCACCCCAAAGCCAATCAGGCTGACAAAACACGGCAGCCGGATGATTGCAGTCATGGCGCTTAGTTATAATCAAGCCCCCCACCACGGGCAAGCAATACAAGCTGCGTTTTCGTTCAATCAATCGTTTTTTATCGGGCCACGTGCCCGCCCATCGGCAGCGCCGATGGCTGTTCAGGCAAGTTCACCTGATTTTGGCCAAGTAACGGTTACCGGTAAGCACTGGGGGTTTTGTGAAATCGTCGTTTGAAAACCGTGGAGAAATATTGACTGGAGTTGAACCCGCTTTGAAAGGCGATTTGGGTCACCGGCAGCGTCGGGTTGCTCTTTAACAGGTACGCCGCCCGGTCCAACCGGCACTGATTGAGATATTCCATCGGCCCGTTGTTTACCAACTGGCGGCAGTATTTGGAGAAGGCCGTAATGCCCATGCCGCAATGGGCGGCCATGCGTTCCAGCGTCCACAATTCACTGCTGCTCGCTGAATTGGTTGCAAGATCGCGCAAAAAAAGCTCCACCGTGCGGCGGCGGGAGGTCAGTTCGGCATTTTGGTGCTGCTGCTGTTCGGTGAGCGCGGTGAGAATGCCCAGCAAAAGCTGGTTGAGCAGGGTCAACATGCGCGATTCCGTGTGGGGCTGGCTCCATTGCAACACGCCTTGGGAGAGGCCGCGAAACGCGGCGGCGATTTCCGGTGATGAATTCCAGACCGAATTCTCGTTGTGCCGCAGTTTACGGGTGAGTTCATCCTTCGTATCGGGCGTCAAGGTGACCCAACGCGGCCAGCGCCAGTCCTGGTTCGGCCGGCGCACGCCTACATCAAGGATGAGCCAGTGCAGCCTGCCAGGACCGATGTTGGGTGCGCCCAGCTTGTGAAGCTGCCAGGGACGGGTAATGGTGAAATGGCCGGAGCCAAGTTCAAAATTCTTCGCTTCCACGGAAAAGGCCATGTTTCCGGTTTCGAGAAAACAGATTTCCACGCCTTCATTGCGATGCGCTTCCAGCCCCCAATCCTGCGCGGCGGTGCCGTTCCAAAAACCGATGCTGGTGATGCCGGGCAACTGGGATGGTTGCAATAAAACACCAGGATAATGGCCCTTTGACAGCGCATGCAGTTGAATCTTGCCGCCGCGCACGGCGGCAAATTGCGGGGCGCAGGAATCAATCTCAAAACGGGACTTTGGTCCCCGGTAAATGGGCGTGACCGGCACGGGCATGGATGTTCAATATCATTCGCCGGATGAATTTGCAATCTTATTGGCCGGCCTTCTGTCATGCTTCAATCAAACTTAAAAGCCACAACCATGAAACACACCATTTGTTTCAAAGCGTCCAGCCGCAGGCCTGCTGCGGCCGGTTTCACGCTCATCGAATTACTGGTGGTCATTGCCATTATCGCCATTTTGGCGGCGATGCTCCTGCCGGTACTGGCTAAAGCCAAGCGGAAGGCACAGGCCATCAAATGTGTCAGCAACCTCAAGCAAATTGGCATTGCCATGCACATGTATGTGGATGAGAACGGCGGCCGCTACCCAGTCCATTTGGGCTGGGCGGACCTGGGTGGACAGACCCCGCCAGTTCCCTATACGGCGGGCTCCGCCGCCAGTTACGCGACCACCACCCCGGCCACGAACCGGCCATTAAACGTCCTGGCCGGATCAGTTCAGGTTTTTGCCTGCCCGAGCGACGGAGGTGATCCCTTCATCCCCGGCGGCGCGGTCACTAGTTGCTTTGGGCAATATGGCAACAGTTATTTGGTTGAATGGAGTGGGAGCTATTTCGGGGTTCAAAAGGTCACGGACGCGCCCGGTGGCACTCCCATAAAGGAATCGCAAGTGGCTCAGAAACCAACCACCAAAATTCTGCTGGGTGACTGGATCTGGCAGATGAACCGTTCCGACGTTCTTCAGCAAGGCGTGTGGCACAACAACTCCGGCCAGCGCCGCCTAAACATGCTGTATGGCGATAGTCATGTGGAAGTTTCGAAACTGGACGCCACCACCGTGTCAGTCAGTCAGCCGGTGGATATCAATTTCACTTGGTGGTGAAAAATTCTATCTTAACCTCAAATCAAATCTTATGTACCTGCTCCGTCTAAAACAACTCATGGCCGCCGCCGTTTTTTCGGCGGCTGTCGGATTGCACGCTGAATCCACCGCTGCCACCGCCGCCTGGCCCAAGGCCGATCCCGCCGCAGTTGCCAAATGGCAGTCATTGCGCTTCGGCATGTTCATCCACTGGGGGCCGGTAAGTTTGACGGGCAAGGAAATCGGCTGGTCGCGCGGCGCGGGAACGCCCATCGCGGTTTATGACAACCTTTACAAGGAATTCAACCCGACCAATTTTAACGCCGACGAATGGGTCTCTATCGCCAAGGCCGCCGGCATGAAATACATCGTGCTGACCACCAAGCATCATGACGGGTTTTGCCTGTGGGATACGAAGCTGACGGATTATAACATCATGAACACGCCGTTTCACCGCGACGTGGTGAAGGAACTGTCCACCGCGTGCAAAAAACAAGGCATTGCCTTCGGCGCATATTATTCCGTCACGGACTGGTATAATACCAACTGGCCGGTGACCAGCCCGGCGGGCAGCGTCAAACGTGAAACGTCCAACCTCGACGAATATGAAGAATATCTCCAGGGCCAAATCACCGAGTTGATTAAAAACTACGGCCCGCTCATTACCATCTGGAACGACGTGCCCGCCATGTATGGCAGGCGCGGGGCGGACACCATCAAGCTCGTGCGCGAATTGCAGCCGGACATCCTGATTGATAACCGCACGGGCGACGGCGGCGATTATGACACGCCGGAGCAGAAGATTGGAAAATTTCAGATGGATCGTCCGTGGGAATCCTGCATGACAGTTTCCGCCCACAACCATTGGGCTTGGGGCGGGGCCAAGGACGGAGTGAAGCCCTTCGCAGCATGCCTGGACATGCTGGTGCGCGGTGCCGGTGGCGACGGCAATGTTTTGCTGAACGTCGGTCCGCGTCCCGATGGCGTGATTGATCCCGCGCAAGCAGGCTTGTTAAAGGAAATGGGCACCTGGCTCGCAAAAAATGGCGAAAGCATTTATGGCACGCGCGGCGGCCCGTGGAAACCCACGAAGACGATTGTCAGCACGCGCAAAGACAACACCGTTTATCTCCATGTCATGAAATCGGAAAGCGGCCGGATTGAACTGCCCGCGCTGCCGGCCAAAATTAAATCCGCCGAACTGCTCAACGGCGGTAAAATCGAGTTCAGCCAGGCCGATGGCAAATTGGTGGTGATCGTGCCCAAGGAATCACTCGACTCGCTGGACACCATTGTCCGGCTGAATCTCGACGCTTCGGCGATAGATTTGCCGGTATTGACTGCCACCTCGGACGTTAAGGCCAGCGCGTCAAACGTCTTTCAAAACCAGCAGGCCGAGTATGGCGCGGCAATGGCCTTTGACAATGACCCCGAGACCCGCTGGGCCACGGACAGCGGCACGAAGCAGTGCTGGATCGCCGCCGACCTCGGCAAGGCGACGCCGGTCACCGGCGTGCGCATCCATGAAGCGCCGTCCTACGGCGGCCGCGTGCAGAAATTTGAAGTCCAATACCGCGACGGCGATGATTGGAAAACCATTTTCTCCGGTACGAAAATCGGCGAACGGTTTGAACAGAAATTTGCCGCCGTCACCGCCCGGGAATTCCGGCTGAACATTCTTGACGCCTCGGAAGGCCCGACGATTTCTGAAATTGAATTCATCGCACAATAGCGCCACGTCCCTCCCGCATGAAAAACATCAGCGTCGTTGATCTGGCCATCATTGTCATTTACCTCGCCGGCATCGTCGGCGCGGGCGTGTGGGTCGGCCTGCGCAAACGCAAGGGCGGCGAGGCGGGCAGCTATTTTCTCGCGGGCAACACCCTCTCCTGGCCGTCCATCGGGCTGGCGCTGTTCGCGACGAATATTTCCTGCCTCCATTTGGTAAGCCTCGCGCAGGCGGGCTACGACTCTGGCTTTCTAATGGGCAACTTCGAGTGGATGGCGGCATTCATGCTCATCGGCTTGAGTTTGTTTTTCGTGCCGTTTTACATGCGCGCCAGAGTGTCGACGCTGCCGGATTTTCTCGAAAAACGATACTGCCCCGAGTGCCGGGACTGGCTCGCCGGGCTCTCGATGCTGACGGCCATTATTTTCAACATCGCCTTTCCGCTCTCGACCGGCTGGCTCGTGTTGCACGGCGTTTTTGGCATCGATAAATGGGTTTGCATCCTCACGCTCACAACGCTGACGGCAACCTACACGATTCTCGGCGGACTCTCGGCGGTGGTGCTGACCGAGACCATTCAAGCGGTCGTGTTGCTGACGGGTTCCATCATCATCACCGGACTTGCCTATAACAAAGTAGGCGGCTGGCACGGCATGACCGGCCAGCTCCATGCCAGCGGCGAGATGCTGAAATTGTCCATGCTGCGTTCGCCTGCCGAGGAACCGGGCCTGCCGTGGTACGCGGTCCTGCTCGGCTATCCGGCGCTCGGCATCTGGTACTGGTGCGCCGACCAAACCATCGTGCAACGTGTCCTCGGCGCGAAAAACGAAAACCATGCGCGCACCGGCCCGCTCTTCTGCGGCCTCATCAAAGTTTTTCCCGTGTTCGTTTTCATCCTGCCCGGCCTGATGTTTTTGACGATGATTCAAGGCGGCAAAATTGACAATCTTGCGCAGCTTCGCGTCCGCAGCGAACAAACCGTCGCGGCTGCCGGCAAGCAATACCAACTGGAATTAAACGGCCAGGCGCTCGGCGGCCAGACGCAAAAAATCAGTTTCACCGACGGCCAACCGCCCTTGGATTTGACGAAGGAACTCGCCAACGACGGCAAGCCGTTGACGTTGATGTCCGGCTTCGACCAGAAAAATCTGGTGCTGCCCGCGAACGTCACCGTGATGTCGTCGAAGGAAACGTACGGGCTGATGATTAAGAACCTGATGCCCGTTGGCCTGTTCGGCGTGATGGCGGCGGCGCTGATGGCCGCGCTCATGGGCAACCTTGCCAGCGCGTCCAACTCCATCGCCACCCTGTTCAGCTACGATCTCTACCGCCGCTTTCGGCCGGCGACGCCGGAGCACCGGCTGGTGCTGATTGGCCGGCTCGCGTCGCTCGCCGCGTTTCTGATCGGCATCGGCCTCGTGCCGTTGCTGGACAATTACAAAAGCATTTTCGCCGGCATCAACGATATCATCGCGCACATCGCGCCGCCGATTTCCTGCGTGTTTATCGTGGGCGTGTTCTGGCCGCGCGCCTCGGCCGCCAGCGCCAAATGGACCATGTGGATCGGCTCGCTGACCGGCGCGCTGGTATTCACGGCCAAGACATTGCACACCTGGAAGCCGGAAACCTTTGGCTGGATTCCGGGATTTTTCCACGAGACACCGTTCATGTTGATGGCGTTTTACCTGTTCTGTTTCTGTGTCGCGCTGCAAGTTATTGTCACACTCGCGCGGCCCAAGCTTGCGTCGGAAGATTCGCAAAAATTATTTTGGGCGCATCCGTTTGATCCGCTGAAATCTCCCGGCTGGCCCGGCCTGGCGAATTACAAAGTCCTGGCGGCCCTGGTTTTCGCCGCCATGTGCACGCTGTATTACTTGTTCCATTAAATCAAATTGAACCATGAAAAAAATCCTGCAAACTACCCTGCCCCTGCTCGTGCTGGTTATGCTGGCCGGCTGCGCCACCAGCAAACCCACCGTCACGCACTACGCCTGGGTCACCGGGTTAAAACCGGAAATGGCTGCGCACTACGAGGAACTTCACGCGCATGTCTGGCCGTCGGTCAACCAGACGATCAAGGCCTGCCACATCCAGAATTTTTCAATCCACGAACGCGAAATCAACGGCCAGCTTTATCTCTTTGCGTATCTCGAATACACCGGCACGAATTTTGACGCCGACATGAAACGGATGGCCGCCGACCCAGAAACCCAGCGTTGGTGGAAGGAAACCGACCCCTGCCAGTTGCCGTTGCCGGATGCCGCCGCCAAGGGAAAAATCTGGAGCGATACCAAGGAAGTTTACTTTTTGCCATGAGCTCCAAGTTGCTCGAAGACAAGGTCATTTTTCTCACCGGCGGTTCGACCGGCATCGGTCTGGACTGCGCCAAAGCTTATGCCGCCCAGGGCGCAAAGGTTATGCTCGTGGCGCGCGGCAAGGCTGCGGTTGAAAAAGCCGCTGCCGACCTGGGTCCGCAACACTGCGGGCTCGTGTGCGATGTCTCGCGGGGCGACGAAGTGAAGGCCGCGATTGAAAAGACGCTGGCCCGCTTTGGCCGGTTGGATGCCGTTCATAATAACGCCGGCATTGCCACCCCTTCAAAAGCGGTTCACGAAACCACCGAGGCGGAATGGGACGCGCTCTTCGACATCAATCTGAAAAGCGTTTTTCACACCACGCGTCATGCGTTCGAAGCGCTCAAAGCCAGCAAAGGTTGTATTTTAAACACGTCGTCATTGGTCGGCGTGATAGGCCAGGAGATTCACGCGGCCTATACCGCGACCAAAGGCGGCCTGAATGCGCTCACGAAATCCATGGCGCTGGACTATGCGCAGTATGGCATTCGCGTGAACGCCGTATGTCCCGCCGGCACCTGGACGCCCATGCTCCGCAAGTGGTGCGCCGAGCAGCCCGACCCCGGTTCAGTCGAGCGCTACCTCGATGAAATCCATCCGCTCGGCTATTGTCCCGAGGGCGACGTCATCGCCGATCCCTGCGTCTTTTTAATTTCGGACATGGCGCGCTTCATCACCGGCCACATCATGCACATCAGCGGTGGCGCGGAACTTGGCTATCGCCGGCCGCTTTGATTTTATGATCCAGAGAGTTTCCACCCGCGACGCCCGTTATCCCATTGGCTCTGGCCACGGCAGTGATGCAATCCACAAAGACCCGGTCTATTCCTATGCCGTCACCATTTTAGAGGACGACAAAGGCCACACCGGAAACGGGCTGGCCTTCACGCTCGGCGAGGGCAACCAGTTGGTATGCCAGGCCGCCAGGTTCTATGCCGACCGTCTGGCGGGAAAAGACATCGAAGAAATCATGGCGAATTTCGGCACGCTCCAAAGGGCGATGGCCGATGAACAGCAATTCCGCTGGCTCGGACCGCACAAGGGCGTTGTGCAACTGGCACTTTCATCCGTAACGAATGCCTGCTGGGATTTGTGGGCCAAATCGCGCGGCGTGCCGCTGTGGAAATTGCTGCTCGACCTCACGCCGGAGCAAATCCTCGCCACGCTGGACCTTTCCTATCTCGAAGATGAACTCACGCGCGAGCAGGCGTTGCAAATCCTGCGTGCCGCCCAGCCGACGCGCGCCACCCGCGAGAATATTCTGAAATCCGGCTACCCCGGCTATGACACGAGCGTGGGCTGGTTCAATTATCCGGATGAACAAGTCCGCGAAAACTGCCAGCGCGCCATTGCGGCCGGGTTTACCGCCATGAAACTCAAGGTCGGCTCGCCTGACCCCGAGCGCGACCTTCGCCGTGCCGGCATTGTACGCGAAGTGGCCGGTGACAAGGCGCGCGTGATGCTCGATGCGAACCAGCAATGGACGCTGCCGCAGGCGCTCGCCATTTGCCAGCGGTTGCGGGCCATGAATCCGTTTTGGATTGAAGAGCCGACGCATCCCGACGATGTGACCGGGCACAAGACGCTGGCGGACGCCGTTGCTCCGACCAAGCTCGCGCTCGGCGAACACGTCCCCAATCGCGTCATCTTCAAGAATTATTTGCAGGCGCAGTGCGCTGGGTTCATCCAGGTTGACGCCGTGCGCGTCGCCGGTGTTAGCGAATTTATCGCGGTAAGTTTGCTTAGTAAAAAATTCGGCGTGCCGGTGGTGCCGCATGTTGGCGACATGGGCCAATTGCATCAACACCTGGAATTGTTTAACCACATTGCCGTCGGCCACGACGTGGTGTTTCTGGAACACATCCCGCATCTGCGGAAACATTTTGTGCATCCTGTCCGCGTCGAAAGCGGCGTGTATCAGACGCCGCAGGAAGCCGGCGCGAGCTGTGATTTAAAACCGGACTGACATGCGCCTGCCAGATTATATCGTTGATTCGCATGTTCACTTTTGGAACCCGCAACGGTTGAACTATCCATGGCTCGCCAGCGTGCCGGCGTTGAACCGCAGCTTTGTGCCAGATGAATATGCGCAGGCAACCGGCGTTGCGAATATCGGCAAAATGATCTTTGTCGAGTGCGGCTGCGAGCCTTCACTGAACCATGAAGAAGTAAAATGGATTTCTGGCCTGGCTGCACGGGAAACGCGCATCAAAGGCATTGTCGCCCACGCCTCGCTCGAAGGCGGCACCGTTGCGCGCACCGAACTGGCATTGCTCGCCGCCAATCCCCTGGTCAAGGGGGTTCGCCGGAATTTGCAAGGCGAGGCCGGGGCAGATTATTGCCTGCGCCCGGATTTCATTGCGGGTGTTCGCGCCTTGGCGGAATTTAATTTCAGCTTCGACCTTTGCCTTGTTCCCCGCCAGTTGCCCGCCGTGATTGAACTGGCGCGGCGCTGTCCCGAAGTGCGCTTTGTGCTCGATCATTGCGGCAAACCGGCCATACGCGAACAACATTTCGAGCCGTGGGCAACACAGTTGAAATCTCTGGCCGCCTTGCCAAATACGTTTTGTAAAATTTCCGGCCTGCTTACCGAGGCGGATTGGGCAAACTGGACCCCGGCCGGGATTCAGCCTTATCTCCAGCACGCGGTGGACAGTTTCGGCTTTGACCGCGTGCTGTTTGGCGGTGACTGGCCGGTGCTGCAGCTCGCGGGCAATTTTCCCCGCTGGCTCGATACCGTTCTGGCCGGGCTGCCAACGGCGGGCGAAGCCGGCTTGCAAAAACTTTTTCAAACCAACGCTGAAAAGATTTACCATGTTTAACCTGAATAAAAAAACCGCGCTGGTCACGGGTGGCGCGTCCGGAATTGGCGCGGCCATTGCCGAAACTTTTGCCCAGGCTGGCTCCCTCGTTTGGGTTGCCGACCGCGACGAGACCAACGGCCGCGCGGTGGCCGCAAAAATTGGCGGCCGCTTCATCAGTTTGGATGTATCCAGCGAAGCAGCGTGTGCGGAGGCGGCCAAAACCATTGGCGCACTCGATGTGCTGGCCAATATCGCGGGCATCGGCCACGTCGGCGCGCTCCCCAATACGACCGCCGCCGACCTGGACAGGCTTTTTGCCGTGAACGTGCGCGGCGTCTTCAACACTTGCAAAGCGTTTGTCCCGGGCATGCTGGAACGCAAAGCCGGCAGCGTGATTAACATGGCATCCATTGCGGGCGTCGTCGCCGTGCGCGAACGCCTGGCTTACACCACAACGAAATTTGCGGTGGTGGGTTTGACCAAGGCTTTGGCGTTGGACCATTCGCACACCGGTGTCCGCTTTAACAGCATCTGCCCCGGCCGGGTGGAAACGCCGTTCGTGCTGGCACGACTCAAGGAATATCCCGATCCAGAAGCCGCCTATCGCGACATGTCATCCACGCAATTGAACGCGCGAATGATCCGCCCCGAAGAAGTCGCGGCGGCGGCGCTCTATCTCGCCGCGGACGAATCATCCATGGTCACCGGCAGCGCCCTCATGATTGATGGCGGCTGGAGCGCAGGAAAATAATTTTATGAAAATCATCCGTTATCAAGACCCCTTGGGAAACATCGGGTACGCAGCTTTGCAAAGTGATGGTTCCGCACTGAAGCTCACAGGAGACATTTTCAACGCACCCAACCCCGCCAACGAAACCGCGCACATCGCCAGGCTGCTGGCTCCCGTCGTACCCACCTCCATCATTTGCATTGGTTTGAATTATCGCCGCCACGCGGAGGAAACCGGCGCAAAATATCCAGAGTATCCCGTGATATTTTTCAAGGGCATCAACACGCTGTTGAACCCTGGGGAGGCAATTCAAATTCCCCGGCACCTGCCCAGTGAGGAAGTGGATTATGAATGCGAACTGGCGGTGGTGATTGGCAGGCCGTGCAAAAACGTGCCGCGCGCCAAAGCGCTGGATTACGTGCTGGGTTACACCTGTTGCAACGATGTCAGCGCGCGCGACTGGCAGATCAAACGCGGCGGCGGCCAGTGGTCACGCGGGAAAACGTTCGACACTTTCAGCCCGCTCGGCCCGTGCCTCGTCACCCCCGATGAAATTCCAAATCCCAACGCACTGGCCATTCGCACCGTGCTCAACGGACAAGTCATGCAGGATTGGAATACCAATGACATGATATTTGATGTCGCCGCGATCATTGAGTTTTTGAGCGGCAGCACCACGCTCCTGCCGGGAACGGTAATTCTCACCGGCACACCGCATGGCGTGGGCATGGCCCAAAAACCGCCGCGCTGGTTGCGTCCCGGCGACAATGTCAGCATTGAAATCGAAAAGATTGGCCAGCTCACCAACCCGGTACTGAATGAGCAAGCCTGAGAGATTCCCCAAGCTTTCATTTAACCCGCTCGGCTTCGGACATTGAACCTCCCGACCCCGCCTCATTTAGCGGGTCACGCGGATGCGGCGAAACTTTTCCCAACCCCCGGACATCAAACATGCAGTGCCAGTTCATTTTCCGGAAATAATTTTCGTGCAAATTTGACGGCACCGCTGTCGAACCCTTCGTTCAGGGCATAAAGTCAGATTTAAAGTCAGATTATTTGACTCGGGCATTGACAGTGCCCGGAAAGCGCGGTAACAACGTCGCAAGAGTCAGCAGGGCAGGCAATCTTGAGCGGTTTAAAAAATTGTGTAGCCATTCGGAGCCGGGAGTTTTGATTTTTTGGCGAGGCTTTGGCGAAGGAGCATGTCCGCAACGACCTGCGACTGAGCCGAAACAAAGCCAAATATCAAAAGCACCGGCTGCCAATTCCATCTGGCCGGATGGCTACAGTATTTTTTAATCCGCTCCAGGACAGGAAACATTTGGAACGGAACCCGGAGCCAACTATGAACGATGATATCAAATCGGCAGAGGAAACACTGGCGCGTCTTCGAAAAAGCTGTCAGTCGCTTCAAGAACAAATTTCCACCGTGCTTATCGGCCAGGACGAAGTGATACGGCTCTTGTTGACGAGCCTCGTCTCCGGCGGACACACCCTGCTCATCGGCGTGCCCGGTCTCGCCAAGACCATGATGGTCAAGGCGCTCGCCGATTTGCTCGGCTGGGATTTCCGGCGCATCCAGTTCACGCCCGACCTGATGCCCGCCGACATCACCGGCACGGAAATTTTGCAGGCCGATGAAAGCGGCCAGCGCCGCTCGCTTGTGTTTCATCGCGGGCCGGTCTTCGCCAATCTATTGCTCGCGGATGAAATCAACCGTACCCCGCCCAAAACCCAGGCCGCGCTGCTGGAATCCATGCAGGAACTGTCGGTCACGGTCAACGGCAAGACCTACCCGCTCTCGCCGCCGTTCATCGTGGTGGCCACGCAGAATCCCATCGAACAGGAAGGCACTTATCCCCTGCCCGAGGCCCAGCTTGACCGCTTCATGCTCAGCATCCATCTGGATTATCCCTCGCACGAAGACGAGGTGAAAATCGCCGGGCGGTCCATTCGTGCGAAGTGGGACGGCTTCAAATCGGTGCTGCAAAAGGAAGATTTCTGCAAGTTCATTGACCTCGTGGACCAAATGCCTGTGTCTCGTCACGTGCTGGAATATGCGGTGGCGTTGACAACCGCCAGCCGCCCCAAGGATTCCGGTGCCAACGATTATGTGCGCCGGTACGTGGCTTGGGGCGCCGGGCCGCGCGCCACGCAACATCTCGTCACCGCCGCCAAGGCCTGCGCCATGCTGGATGGCCGGCCCACCCCTGAGGCGGCGGATTTACGCCGCATGGCCGTGCCCGTCTTGCGGCATCGCATCATTCCCAATTACAACGCGCTCGGCGAAGGCATTGAATCCGGCGCCATCATCAAAAACTTGCTCGACAGCGTTCGCGAACCGTCCCCTGCCCGTTAACCGTTAACCCCGGCAAAGGCGTGGCCACGCTGCAACATCCTTACCTCAACCTCGCCGCCATGGAGGCATTGCGCATGGTCCGGCTGCGGCCACGGGGAGCGGCGGAAGGCACGTTTGCGGGGCCGCACAAATCGCATTTTCGCGGCACGGCGGTTGAATTTGCCGATTACCGCGAATACTCCCCCGGCGACGACATCCGGCTCGTGGACTGGAAGGTCTTCGCCCGCACCGACCGCCATTATCTCCGCCTCTACGACGCCGAACGCAATCTCCTGACGTACCTGGTCGTGGACAAGAGCGGTTCCATGGAATATTCCGGGGCCGTCACCCGCACCCAGCCCAAGCTCGAATACGCCGCCCGGCTGGCAGCCGCGCTGGGCTATCTCGTGCTGCGCGAGGGCGATGAACTGGGCCTCTCGCTCGTGGATGCCCGCGTGCATCAGCACCTGCCCGCCGCCGCCTCCTGGTCGCAACTAAACCGCGTGCTGGATTCGCTGGGACAGGCACGCGCGGACGGCAAAACGGACCTCGGCACGTGTCTGGAACAAGTTTACGCGCAGACCAAACGCCGGGGCGTGCTCGCCATCATGAGCGATTTCCTGGACGTCGACGAAAAATTTTGGAAGTCCGTGGATTTATTCCGCAACTCGCGCTTCGACGTCATGCTGTTTCAGATCGTGCATCCGGAGGAATTGGATTTGCCGGACGTGCTGGCCGCGCGATTTCAGGAAACCGAAGGCAGCGGTTCTTTCAACGCCGAACCTGCCGTTGTGCGCAGCCTGTACCGCCAGCGGTTCGATGCGTTCCTGTCGGAAATCAAGGCCAACTGCCAGGCCCGCGGTTGCGACTGGTACCTCGCCAAAACCTCGGATGACCCGTACGGATTTTTGCGAAACTGTTTCCTGTCCCGGGAGAATCAACGATGAACTGGCCGGCCTTCACCAACCCGCTGTTGCTGGCCGGTCTGGCCGCCGTGGGATTGCCGTTGCTCATTCACTGGCTGACCCGCGCCCGGCCCCGGCGCATCGCCTTCCCGCCCTTCAAATTCCTGGTGGAAGCCTGCGCGGGGCAACAGGCTGTCAACCGCCTGCGCACAATTATCCTGCTGGTCATCCGCTGCCTCCTTGTGTTGGCGCTGGCGCTATTATTCGCCCGGCCATTTCTCAAACCGGCAGGGGCCAGCACCGGCCCGCAATCCAGCCAGCATGTGGTGCTGGTCATTGACGCCTCGCTCTCCATGCGGGCAGTGCAGCAAGGCGTGGCGTTGTTTGGCCGCGCCCAGGCCGAAGCGGCTGAAGTGCTGCGCTCGCTGCCCGGTGGCAGCGAGGCTGCCGTCATCCTGGAAGGTGCCACGCCACGTTCGTTGCTACCGGCGCTCTCGGAAAATGTCCCCGCGTTGCATGATGAACTGGTCAAAACCCAGCCGACCTGTGAATGCGGCGATCCCGCTGCCGCACTGGCCTTGGCGCAAAAAATCCTGGCCGGACCGGGCACCGTTTATGTCTTCAGCGATTTCCAGAAATCAAACTGGGAAGGCGTCAAACAACTGCCCGCCGGGGTCATCTGCCGGTTGCGCCCCGTAACGGCTGGGGCCGTGGATAACGTCGCCATCACCGAGGCCAAACTGGTGCCCGCCGCGCCGGTGATGGGCGAGCCGGTAGAAGTTTCCTGCACGGTGTTTAATTGCACCGCCAGCCCGCGCGAAGAAACCGTCCGGCTGGAGCTCGGCGAGTTTGTGCAGGAAACCCGCGTCACGCTGACGCCGTTTGGCACGGGCAACGCCGTCTTTAACATCTCGTTTTCGCGCACGGGACCGGTGGCCGGCAAGGTATCGCTCTCGCCGGATAATTTGATTGAGGACAACACCCATTATCTCTCGGCCAATGTAGGCAAAGCGCTGGAAGTGGTGCTGGTCAGCGATGCAGATGAAACCGACTGGCAAAGCGCGGCCTTTTACCTCAGCCGCGCGCTCGTGCCTTCAACGGACGCAGCCCCCGGCCTTAAACTCGTCCGCCGCCGCAGCCAGGATTTGGATCGCGGTGTATTGGAAACGGCGGATGTCTTTGTGCTCGCGCCGCCGGCCACGTTGACCGGGGAAGCCACGGAAATCATTACGCGCCGCGTCAATGACGGTGCCCGGTTGATTACCTTTCTGGATGGGCCAACCGCTCCGACCATGATGTTTCCGATGCTGACCCCGCCGTTTCAATTGCAGCAGACCAGGCAATCGGAAGCTGGCGATGCCGTGGCTCTTGGCCCGCGCAAATTGTTCACCGAATTGGATGCCTCGGATTTCTCGGCGCTGCGGTTCCATCGCCATTTTCAAACTCAAACCCTGGATAACCGCAGCGGCGACGTGTTGCTCGCCTATCCCGACGGTTCGGCGGCGCTTACCCTCAGCACTGCGGGCAGCGGTTCCGTGGCGCTGGCCAATCTCCCGCTGACACCGGACGCGGGCGACTTTGTGGGCAGCCCCATTTTCCCGGCCCTGTTGCACGAATTGCTGCGGGCCTTGCGCCATGACTCTGCCGAGCACGCGTTCATGCCCGGCACGGCCTGGCTGTTGGATGTGCCCACCACTAAGGAAGGCGCAGTCACCGTGACCGATCCCGACGGCAAGAATGTTGCCGCGCAGGTGATTGCCAGCGGCCGCACGACCCGCCTGGCGTTGCCACCGGCAAAAGTTCCCGGCATTTACACGGTGAAACAGGCCGGCAACCTCATCGCTTATGCCGTCGTCAATGTGGACGCCCGCGAGAGCGATACCCGGCCCATTGCGCTGGAAAGTCTCAAGAGCGGTGAAAATTCCGCGGTCACTGTTCTGCGCGGCGAAGAAGATTTGACGCTCACGAACCAAAACCGCCAGCTTTGGCCGCAACTGGCCGGGGCCGCCGCCGTGTTGCTCGGGCTGGAAATGTTGCTGTTGGCGTTGTGGCGCAGCTCAAAAACGGCGGCTGGCGCCAAACCGGTGGAGGTGGCGTCATGAACTGGATTCTGCTGCCACCCTGGAGCATGCGCGCCATTGCGGTCATTGCGCTCGTTTTGCTGGCGCTGGCGGCATTGCGCTGGTGGCGGGAACGGCGTGGCGGCAAAACACTTTTGTTGCGCACACTCATCGTGCTGGCGTTGCTGGTGGTCATGCTCAACCCGCAACTGCTGTTGTCCCGTCAACGCACCGAAAAGCCCAAGCTGGCCATCCTCATTGATACCTCCGCCAGCATGGGCACGCGCGATGTGGCAGGCGAATCCCGCCTGGCGGCCGCCCTGCACACGCTCGGCAATGAATCTACGCTCGCTGATTTGAATCACGAGTTCGTTTTGGATATCCGCCGGTTTGACCGGAACATTCAACCGGCCACGCTGGCTCGACTGGCCAGTAACACGCCGGATGGCGATGCCACGGAGATTGGCAAATCGCTCATGAGCGTGGTTTCCGAGTTGGGCGACACCAAAGCGCAGGCCGGCATTCTGCTGGTTTCCGATGGCCGCGCCACCGCCGCAGATACACTCGATGCCGCGCAACTGGCCCTGGCGCGTTCCGTGCCCCTGTGGACATGGACAGTCGGCGGCCCGGTGCAACGGCGCGATTTGTGGATTGAAACGCCCTCCACCGAGGCCCTGGCTTTCAGCGGCGACGAAGTGGATTTGTCCGCCACGCTGCATGCCGATGGTTATCCTAATCGCAGTTTCAAGGTGGAGTTGTTGAATAATAACAAGGTGGTGGCGTCCAAGGAATTTCTGCCCGGCACCAATGGCCTGGCGCGCATCGCCATGCGGGTGAAGGCACCGGACAGCGGCGAACAACGCTATGTTTTCCGCGTGCCGGCGGAACCCGACGAGGCCGACACGGCCAATAACGAACGCGCTGTGTTTCTCCGTTCTGTAGGCCATAAAGTGCGCGTGCTGGTGATGGAAGGACAGCCGTTCTGGGACACGAAATTTCTCGTGCAATCGCTCAAGCGCAACACCAACGTCGAGTTGACCGCCGTGTACCGCCTGAATGAAACGCACCGGCTGGCAATCATTTCCGGTCCCGCCGGTGAAACGCGCTCGGAACAGGATTTATTCCCCCGCACGGCGGATGCCATGAATGCCTTTGACGTCATCATCCTTGGCCGCGAGGCGGAGGCATTTTTTGATAATCATACCGAGAACTTGCTCACGGACTTTGTTTCCAAGCGCGGCGGTAACCTGATTTTTTCCCGTGGCAAACCCTACGGCGGCCGGTTTCAGGCGCTGGCCAAATTCGAGCCCGTGGCTTGGGGCGATGGCTCGGTCTCCGGCGTGAAACTGCGTCCCACCGATTCCGGGCGCGATAACCCCATCTTCGACCTTGGCCCGTCGGGCACGCTGGAGGAACTGCTAGAACGGTTGCCGGCACTGGATCAAGCCAGTGTGACGCTGGGCGAAAAGCCACTGGCCGTGGTGCTGGCCAATGCCGTGCAGGAAGATGGCCCCGTGTTGATTGCCTATCAACGTTACGGGCAGGGCCGGACAATCTGCTTGAACGCGGGCGGGCTTTGGCGCTGGTCGTTTCGCGAAAATGGCCAGGACGAAAGCGAAATTGCCTATCAACGTTTCTGGATTTCACTCCTGCAATGGCTGTTGGGCGGCAGCGATTTTCTGCCCGGCTCGGACGTGGCCCTGTCCAGCGCCCGGCGCTATTACAACAGCGAGCAGCCCATGCAATTCCTGATTTCCACGCGCAATCTTGAGGGTGGAGCCTATCAGCCGCGCCTGGTCATCAGCGGCAACGGCAAGTCCACCGAGGTTGAGCCGCGCGCACGGGGCGAATCCTTCGTGGCGGAAGCCGGGCCGTTCCCGCCGGGCACCTATACGGTCACGCTCAAAAACAATGTGGGGAAACCCGCTGAATTATCGCAGTCCGTGGAAGTGGTCAGCGCGTCGGTGGAAAACCGCGAATTAAGCGCCGACCCCGAAACGATGCGTAAGCTGGCGGAAACTTCGGGCGGAGCGGTGCTCAGCGCCAGCGATGTGTCCCGGTTGCCGGAAATCGTGCGGCGCTGGGAGGCGTCGCGGGTGTTATCACATCAACGCCAGGTGGCTTGGGACCGTTGGTGGATCATGGCCGGCATCTTTGCGTTATTGGGGGCCGAATGGTGGCTGCGCCGCCGGGAGGGATTGTTATGAACTTCCACGTGCTCCACCAAATACGCGCCCGCATCTCCGGCTGGCTGGCGGTACGCACGGTGCTCCTGGCCGTGGCTGTGGCATGCGCACTGACCTTGTTGCTCGTGCTCGCGGATGCGGCCTTGGATTTGCCGGAAACACTGCGGGCAGCCGCGCCATGGCTGCTGGCGGCGGTGTTGTTAATCATCTTTGGTATTGGAATCCGGGAATGGCTGCAACTCAGGGAACCGCATTTGGCACGGCAATTTGAGCAGACAGACCCGGCGCTCGGCAACCGGCTGATTAATGCGGTTCAACTGGCGGATAAAGCCAGCACCAACCCGGCAGAAGAAATGTTCCGGCAACAGGCCATGGAACTGGGCAGACAGGCAGCGGCCAACGTGGACGTCTGGCAAATGGTGCGCAACAGTCTCAAACGCGTGGCCCTGGTTTTAGGCTGTGCGCTGCTGGCCTGGGTTGGTTTGGTCGTCGCAGAAAATGACTTGGTGCATACGGTGTTGCCCCGGTTTCTGGATGTGCACGGAGATCATCCGCCTTACAGCCGTTTGAAAATCAATGTGACCGCCGACCACAATGAAGTGGTTTATGGCGGGCAAGTCGAAGTGCGTGCAACCGCCGCTGGTGTGCCGGTGGAAAAGCTCTGGCTGGTGACGCGGTCGGGCACCAATGAAACCCGCGCCATCATGTTTCTGGCCCCGGACAAATCCTTCTTTCAAACGCTGGTCAACCTGCGCGAACCGGCGGAATATTTCGTGACCGATGGCAGCGCCCGCAGTCATCGCTTCGCTGTGGGCATCCGCTACACGCCGCTGATTAGCATGGTGGAAGTAACCACCGAATTCCCTGCGTACACCGCCAAGCCCACGCATACCGGAAAACTCACGGACGAACCGCAGGCCCTGCCGGAAGACACGCACGTGACGTTCCGCGTGGCCAGCAACCGTCCCTTGAAATCCGGCACGCTGACGCTCACCCCGGCGCTCGGCGGCAAGCCAGTGCAAGTTTCGCTCGTGCCCGAGGCCCAGAACACCGTTGTCACCGGTTCGTTTGTCATGTCGGAACCCGTCGTGTTTGATGTTTCCGTGCGCGACATCAGCAATTTGGACAGCGCGGAAACCAAGCGCGGGCGCTTCAACATTCTGCCGGACCGGCCGCCACGGATATTTGTGCAGGAACCTGGCCGCGATGCCGTGGCCACGCCGAACATCCGCGTGCCCGTGCGCGTGGAGGCCGTGGATGATTACGCCGTGACGCGCGTGGTCTGGCTGCGGAGCCTGAATCAATCCATTGAACGCCCTGTCAACCTGACGCTCACGCTCAAGAACGGCCCGCAATCGGTCGAGGCCACCGGCTCATTCGATTTGGACAAGCTCGGGGTGCATCCCGGCGACGTCATTGAATATTACTTCGAGGCGGCGGACAATTATCCAAAGGGGCCGAATGTTGCCTTTAGCCGCCCTTTCAAGCTGGAAATTATTTCGCAGGAACAATACGACCAGATTTTGCGGCAGGCGGCGGCGCGCAAGGCGTTGTTCGAGCCGTATTTCAAATTGAACTCGATGCTCCAACGGCTGGCGGAGCGTTCCCGCAGTTTGTCGGCCGAGGCCGAGAAAGGCGATCCCGCCGCCAAGGCGGCGGCGGAAGATTTGGCGAAGGATTTGGCAAAATATAACGAGGAATTGAACAAGTTGTTACAACGCCCGCCCATGCTCGACGTGGAAAATTCATTCAATGCCACGCTGTCCGCACAGCAGCCGGGAATCGCTGATGCCCTGAACAAACTCAAGTCAGGCATGGGCAGCGGCCAGATGGACCCCAAACAATTGAAGGCGGCCAGCGACTTGCTCAGCCAACTGGCAAAAACCGGGGACGAACAGATTGGGCAACCCGCGCAACAGATTGCGTCCGTGGTGCAGGTGGTGTCGCGGGCTGACTCCTTCGTAAAACTGGCGCAGGAACAGGCCGTGGTGGCGCAAATGCTCCGGCGGTTCTCGGACAAGACGAATGCCTTGACGCACCTCGAACAAATGGAGGTGCAGGAACTGACGCATCAGCAACATCGCATCGGTGAGGCGTTGCATGAATTGATGGGCCAGTTGCCCGAACTGCTCGCCAAGGTGCCCGCAGATGCGGAGTTTGATCCCCTGCGTGACGATGTAAACAATTTCATCAAGGCCGTGGCCGATGCGAAAATTGAAGAGGACCTCAGCAATGCCGCCAAGACGCTGGACGAACCCGATGTCATCAGCGGCCATACGCTGGCACAACTGGCGGCGGACGAGATGGACAAACTCGTTGCCAAATGCGGCGGGATGCAGGACAAAGCGGATCAATGCACGACCACCCATTTCCGGCCGAAACTGTCCAAGCCCGGTATGGGCAATACCTTCCAACAGATCATGGCGTCTTTAAAACAAGGCAACGGCCAGGGCGGTCGTGACGGTTATGCCTTGTTTAATGAAGACGTCGCGCTCTTCGGTCCTAACATGGAACTGGCAGGTGAACAAGCCGGTGGACGCGGTGATACCGGCGGCAACGGCGGTCAACCGAGCCAAACGCTGACCGGTGGCGGACCAGATACAGGATTGCCGCAACGGGACCTGCCCGGCCATGTTCGTTTGCAGCCGGATGCAAAATTCCCGCTGCGTTACCGGGATTTAGTCGGCGAATATTTCCGCGTCATGGCGGAATCCCAAAAGGAAGGAGAACCATAATGAAACTGTTCAAATATGCAGTGCTGCTGGCTTTGATTGTGGGACCGGTCCTGCGGGCCGGTTCGGCAGACCAAACCGCAACGCAGGGCGAAGGCGAAAGTGTGGAATGCGCCAACCTCATTTATGCGGGCACGAAAAGTTCGTTCTGTTTCAGCGAGGTGTTTCTTTCCACCGTCGCCAGCGAAACCACCATTAAAACGTCCCGCAAATTCAAGCCCGTGAAGCTGGCGGAACAGGAGATTTTCCGTTTTCCCTTCGCCGTTGTCACCGGCGAAGGCGCCTTCACGCTGACCGATGATGAACGCAAAAACCTGAAGCAATATCTCGAAAAGGGCGGCTTCCTGCTGGCCAGCGCCGGTTGTAGCAGCAAGGAATGGGGCGATTCCTTCACGCACGAAATCCAGACGATTTTTCCCGACCGCAAACTCGAAGTGGTGGCGATGGATCATCCGATTTTCCGCACGGTTTTTCCGATTCAACAACTCAACATGAGTCACGGCGGCGTGGCCAAGCTGTACGGCCTGACCATCGGCGGCAAGATTGTGCTGATTTATTCGCCTGACGGCCTTAACGACACCGGCACCATGCACGGCTGCTGTTGTTGCGGCGGCAATGAAATTGAAGACAGCCAGAAGGTGAATTCAAACATCCTCGCCTACGCACTTTTGCAATGACGCTGAATCCCGCCAACCAGGCCCGCCCTTCGCCTACGCCCCGGCTGCAACCGGTGCGACGGTTCGCGCGTTTATTGCTGGCGTCCGTGCTGGCCGGCTTGATGATGGCAAACGCCGTGGCCGACCCCGCGCCGCAATCGGCCACCGTTGCGCCGGTGTTTCATCCTTCGTTCAAATCCGCCTCGGATGCCGCCACCGCCGACCAATCGCTGGTGCTCTTGGTTTTCAGCGCGCAATGGTGCGGCCCCTGCAAATTGCTCAAAAGCAAAACACTCGCTTCCGATGGATTTCTTCATCAGGAAAATCCCCTGCACGTGGCCGATGTGGATATTGATGCCGACCAGAAAATGGCCCACACGTTCAGCATCGAGGCCGTGCCCACCCTGATTCTATTGACCGGTGACGGCAAAATCATTTCGCGCCAGACCGGTTACATGGAGACCGAAGAGTTGATGGCCTGGATTAAAACCGGGCGGAGCCGCGCGGCCGCTGGTCAATGGGAAGGCACCGTACCCAGCGCGCCGGTGGACGAATTAACCAAGAAAGCGGCGGCGGATAATCTCGGCACCAACGACATTCAACGGCTGGTGGAATTGCTGGGCGACAGCGACCCGGCCAATCGTGACCAGGTCGCCAAGATTTTGCTGAACCTGCACGACGCCGCCGTCCCGCCGCTCATTGCTGCCGTGACCAATGCCTATCTGGGCGTGCGGATTGGCGCGGGCGAATTGTTGCAACGCCTGGCCCCGTCCATTCCCGCCATCGATCCCTGGCAATCGCCCTCGGACATGAGCAACACCGTCGTGGCCTTGCAATCGTGGTGGGCCAAAACCGGCACGCTGCCGGAGCCAGCCGCGACGTCACCGACTAATTCCGTTTCGGCCAATGCCATCAAGGAAGCGCTGGAAGAATTGCGCGGCGATGATCCCGTGCGCCGCACCCGCGCGATGACTGAACTGGTGGGCTACGGAGCCGATACCTTGCCCGCCGTGCGCGAAGCCCTCAAGCGCGCCGAACATGGCGGCGACCAACGCACACTTGGCCTGCTGGAAGACGTGCGCTGGACCATTCTGGTGCCGGATACCGTTGAACAGCAAAGCGGCGGAGTTCGCAACGTGCTGGCTCGTGGCAAAAGCACGGAACGCCAGGCCGCTACGGAACGCCTCGGCCACATCGGCAAGGCTGCGCTGGGCGTGCTGGTGGAACTGGCGGGCGATTCCGACCCGTTGGTGGTGGAAAGCGCCGTGCATGCCTTGTCCGGCCTGGGCGGTGAGAATGCCGTAAGCGCGCTGACGGCGCTCGTGCAATCTCCCGACAGCAATCTGCGCATGACCGCCGCGCAAGCACTCGGACACACCAAAAATTCGCAGGCCATAAAACCTTTGCTCACGTTGACAACGGATACGGATGAAGTGGTTGCCTGCACTGCGTTGTCGGCCCTGGAAGAAAACCAGTCGCACGAATCCTATGGCCAGAATACCAAGACGCTTTCCAGTGAACTGAGCGACGGCTTGAAGCATTGCCTGACCGACACGCGCTGGCGGGTCCGGGCTACCGCGGCGGAAGTGGCCGGCAAGCTTGAGGCCAGCAACCTGGCCGATGATCTGAAAAAACTTTTGGACGATAAAGATGGTTACGTGGTGACCAGTGCCCTGACGGCGTTGAGTGAAATCAACGCCATGCCGGATTCAGAGGCGCTCGTGGCCCTAAGCAAGCGCTTGCCCAGCTTGCAGGCCGACATCGTGGGAATGATGTTGAAGTCGTCCACGGATGACACCGTTAAAACCGTATCGACGCTGTTTGACTCGGGCAATGTTGATACGCAACTGGCCATCTTGAATGCTTTTCTGGGCCGGTTTGTTTATGATAACGAGGAAACGGACGAAGGCTGGAAGCCGATGATGAAAAAGGCCATCACCGCGACCGATCCCCGGTTGCGGCATGTGGCGGTGGAAGTGCTCAGCCGCCGTTCGCCCAAGCTGTCTGCGGGATTGGTCGAGCCGTTGCTCTCGGATGCAGACCCGGAAACGCGCCGGACGGCCGCGAGCATTGTGCTGCAAATACTCAACCAGAATGACAGCGGCTCGCCGAGTTCAAGAACACGTTTCTCCACCGATGCTTCCACCAAGACGAATCAACCGCTGGCCAATGCCGCACGACTCGCCAAATGGCACGCCGCCATGGTGCAGCACCTTGGCCCAAACCCGGACTTGGATGAAACGGCGGCTATTTTCGCCACGGGCGATGGCAAAACGGATTTGCCAATGCTTTTGCAGGCCCTGGCCCGGACGAATGCACCCGCCAGCTCCGGCCTGTCTGACCGGCGCAATGATTTGCTGGTCGTGGGGGCCGTCATGACCAAGGTTGTTTTGCCGGATGGCCGTCCCCTGCTGGACAAAATTTGCGAAAAGCCAATGTGGTTTGCCCAGGCGGTCAGCCAAAGTAAAAACTACAAGCCTGAGGTGGCGGATTATTTATTTGAACCGGCGCGTTTCAAAGCCGTGCTCGAACCGGCCTCCGGCACGGAATTGACGGATTGCCTCGATCTGCTGGCGGGGTACGATTACGAATATTCCGAAAGCACCTCGTGGTTGCTGTGGAACGGTTCGGACCACGCGAAGGGTGTGACTTCGGCGCTGGTTGATTCCACCAACGCGGCCTGGCGGGCGGCAGCGGTTTTTGCCCTGGGTTTACGCGGTGATGCAAAGGACAACCTGGCGGTTTTCACCAAGGCGGCGACGGACCCCAACCCGTGGGTTCGCGGCTCGGCGGTCAGGGCCTTGGCTCGTAATTGCAAGGAACGCCCCGCCTTGGAACAAAGCGTGGGCCCGCTGCTGGCCGATACCAACCTCCTCGTGGCCGCAACGGCGGCCATGGCCTTGTTGGAACCCGAAACCCGCACGGCCGCCGGGCTGGATTCCGAACTAAGCTACTTTGAATACGAATCCCAGCGTGGTGGACGTTACCAAGTGACCATCCTCAACCAAGGCGATGACCGGCCGCTGGCTGTGCTCGACGAGAAACCGGCATTTTTAGCGGCGGCGCAAAAATGGCTGACGGCCACCAATGGCGTGAACACGGCCGGCTTTGCATTGTTGCTGGCGCAATTCGGAGATTTCAGCGGCGTGGACCGGTTGGCGGCGCAACCAGCCTCGTTGGCGGCTGGTAAAGAAGATGGAGCCAGCCCGGCCGATGCGCTGCTGGCTGGCATTGCCTTGAGCCATGACACGAAATACGTGCCCGTCTTGAAACAAATGGCAGCCGTGCGCAATCAGGACCAGCCGCTGCGGAAAGTGTTGCAGGCCATGAAAGGCATGACCGGGCCGGACGCCCGGCAATTGCGTTTGGAAATTAATAAAAAACTACGGACGCTGGGCGGCAACTCGTCCGGCACCACGATTGATTAGAAAGGAAGCGCTTATGTGGAAACCAATGATCCTGGGAATTCTGATGCTGGCCTTGTGCGGCTGCATCAAGGTAAAAGACGAACTGACCATCAACGCCGACGGCTCCGGCAAGATATACTTGGAGACGCAAAGCAAAATGCCGGCCGAGATGATTGATGGATTGACCGCGCAAAGCCGCGGCGGCGAGGGCGGCGGCGTCATTTATCCGCCCACCAGCGAAGCCGAGGCGAAGAAATTTTTCCCGGAAAAAGATTTCACCGTCACGGTCAAGGAACAAAAGACCGGTGACGGCGGCACCACGACGGTGATCGAGGCCGGGTTCAAGGACATCAATGCGCTGCTGGCCAGCCCCTATGGCCATGCCCACCAGCTTTCGCTGAAGATCGCCGACGGCGCGCTGGTGGTGCGGGGCATTTCCGGCCTGGAGGCAACGGCACGCATGGCGGAAATGAAAGATGACTCCAGCATGGGTATGGGCATGGGCATGATGCCCGGACTGACGGATTTGCAAAAACAGACCAATGACATGCGTTCTGAATTTCGGCTGACGTTGCCCAACGCCATCACCTCGGCCAACGGCACGCAGACAGGCAAAACGTCGGCGTGGATTGTAGAACGCGCCAAATGCAAGGATGCTGCGGACTTCGCGCAGCAACTCGGCATGATCGCGGAAGTCAAATGTTCGGCAGACGGCTTGAAGATGTCGCCGGTCACGCCCATTCGGCTGGCCTTGTCCACCTTTGCCGGGCTGTCGGCTGACGTGACCGAAGCCGGAACGAGCGTGGATACTAACAAGATAGCGGCGGCGGCCAAGTTCGTGCCGTACGGGCTGTCCATAACGCGTTCGCTGGATTTGAGCGGCGAAGGCAACACCGAGGAAAGTTCGGCCAAGTTGATTGGCGCGGTGACCATTCCCCGTGAACTGGCGCCCAAAAAATGGGGCCAGCCTGAATTGACCGAGGCCAGGGACGCCAAGGGCAACGACCTCAAGCCCGGCGATGCCGATGAGGCGCGTAATATGATCATGCGCTATTCAAACATGAGCCGCGAAGACTCCGACGACGAAGAGAGCGCCACCAACAATCTCGAAAAGCATCCCATCACCCTCGCCTTCCATTCGCCCGATTGGAAAATCAACGAAATCGCCCGCATCAAAGGCTCCATGCGCCTGCAATATTTTGGCGGTTCGCAGGTCATCAAGCTTACGAATGCCATTCCGGCGAAATGGATCATGGACGTTTCAAAAATGATGGGCGGTGGCGGCTTTGATACCACCGAAAAATCGCTGGAAAGCGCGCCCTTGAAGGCGCTGGGGCTTGAAATGTCCGTGCAGACGTGCATCGCCCAAACCGGTATGACGATGTTGATGTTGCAGGTCAAAGGCGGCGAGGCAGCCCTGACCGATGCGCAGGTGTTTGATGCCGACGGCAAACCCTGGCCGACCTATTTACAGTTTCTAAATTATGGCAATGCGGATAGCGGCGTATGCCAGGTGATGGTGACCGGCAAACCGAAGGCGCCTTTGTCACTGGCATTCCTCGCCAGCGGCAGCGGGACGTCGGTGGATGTGCCCATTTTGATGGAACATATTCCGCTCTCAAAATAACCCTTCAAGGATCACAAATATGAAAAAAAATTTACGTCAGCTCATGGCCGTCGCCACCGTTGCGTTGGTGACCGTGGGGAGCCTCACCGCGTCAGCCCAGGTTTATGGTTCGTTTGGAGGAGGCGGAACCGATTATCATACGGTTATAACCATCCATGCCGACGGCTCCAGCCAGGCCGTCACCACCTACATTATGACGCGCAAGATGATTGAACAAGAAATGCGCATGACGGAGCAGTATAAAAAAATGTCCGAAAACAACGACGACGATTCGGACAATGCCACCAACAAACCGGCCGTCACGGCTACCAATGAGGTCAAGGAATTGACGGATGACGAATTGACCAAAAAATATACCGACCTGCTCAACGAGCGGCAGGATGATGACGCCGACCAAAAATACAATGTGCAAGTCAACCAAGACAAGGTGACCGCCGTCAAAAGCAGTTCCTTTCAATCGCTCGAAGAATTGCTGCGACAAGGCTATGCGTTGTGGGGTGAAAATGGCGTGCAATTTGAAAACATCAAGCTGGAAACCGATACCAACGGCCTCTTGCGCATGACCTTCTTTCCCCAGGAGAACATGGGACGCTACCTGAAAACTTTCCGCTCTTCCTGGAAACTCAGCGGCACCAAAAGCGAGTTGAAATTGATTTTCCCCGGCAAAGTAGTTTCCAGCGATTTAACCGGCATGGATACCAATTCCACCTGGCTGATAACAGACGGCAAGGACGACAGTTCGCTGGATAAAGTGGTCAAGCTCTATGCCGGCCCCACGATTATCACCGCCGAATCTGGCGGACTCAAACTGGAGCAACCGCTGGAGTCCAAAAATCTCTGGCGCTCAGCGCGGCAGACCAGCGGTCCCAACAAAGACATCCCCATCACGGATGCGGGGCCGGGCTACGTCGCCGAGGCGCAAAGCATCACCACCACGACCTTGCATGTGTTCCCCGAGGGCGGGGAATATTTCAAGCACAGCCCGGAAAGCACGGGGGCCGTGGTGAATGTGAAATTCTACGCGCCCAAGGACCGTACGCTGAAATCAGTCAGTGATATCCGGGTCGTATCGGCGGTTGATAACAAGGGCCGTGCCATCGCCCCGGCCACCGCCAGTGACGACGAGGAATCTACCGAAATTGAAGAATCCAACGAGGGCAATCTCAATGGCTCGACTAAAAGTACGGCTATTCAAATCCAGCTTCGGCTCCAGTTACCCCAGCCAGACGCCCAGTCCATCGACAAGATTTCCGCCGAAGCCGTGGCCTTGACCATCGGTTCCTGGAAAGAAATGAACCTGACCAACCTCCAGGCGAATGCCACCAACGAGATTGACCTCGCGGAGGTATTGCCCGGCACAAAAATGGTGATTGAAAAATTATCCGCCAAAGACCGTCAGTACAGCCTGGAGGCCAAGCTCACCGGGCCGGCCGCCATTCAAAATCTGGAGGTCAATCTCAGTTTGCCGGGCAACGATCAATTCAACAGCAATTCATTTGACCGCAGCACCCGCGTTACCGGCAAACAAGCGACCCGCACGATTCAAATCACCGGCTTCACTTTTACTGAAGGCAATGATTCCTCGACGAATTCGTTGCTGCTCAAGGTTCGCTTTCCACAAGACCTGCAACGCTCGCGGGTAAAATTCGATCTCAAAGGCTTGGACCTGCTCTAGCTTTGATGCACACTCGTCGCTGCCGCCCATTTTCTGAATTCGGGAGACTGGCGGTGGCGATGCGGCAAGCTGGCTGGCACGATTCAATCGGTGAAACCTAATTCATTGGAGTTGCGTCTCTGTTTACTCCAGGCCACCCGGTAAAAAATGCGCACGGCTCATGCCCTATCCGGTAGCGCAGCCGGCTGCGGCGCAACTATTTTTGAACATTTTGGTGGCCGGTTGTCAAAAAACTGTGATTGACGTTTAGCCCGGCATCGAATTTCGTATGGGCTTCACGCTGAAAACGACTGCGGACAGAAATGATTAAAGTTGAGAATTTGACCAAAGTATTTGGCGCCAAGCGCGCGGTGGACGGAATCTCATTTTCCGTTGAACGCGGCGAGGTGCTGGGTTTCCTCGGGCCCAACGGCGCCGGCAAGTCCACCACCATGCGCATGCTCACGGGCTTCCTCCCGCCGAGCAGCGGCAAAGTCACCGTGGGCGGCTATGACATGGCCGAACAACCCATCCCCGCCAAGAAGTTGCTCGGCTATCTGCCCGAAAGCGCCCCCGCCTATACCGACATGACCGTTCACGGGTTCCTGAATTTTGCGGCGGAAATTCGCGGCCTCCGTGGCGACGCTAAAAAAACCGCCATCAACCGCGTCGTTGAACTCTGTTTTCTGGATGCCGTGCTGCACCAAAACGTGGACACGCTTTCCAAGGGCTATCGTCATCGCACGTGCTTCGCGCAATCCATCATCCATGACCCGGATATTTTGGTGCTGGATGAACCGACCGACGGCCTGGACCCGAACCAAAAACACGAAATCCGCCAGCTCATCCGCAAGATGGGCGAAAAGAAGGCGATTATTTTTTCCACCCACATCCTGGAGGAAGTGGACGCCGCCTGCACACGGGCCATCATCATTGACCGCGGTGTGATTGTGGCCAACGGCACGCCGGAGGAATTGCGGCGCAAGTCCGAATGGGCCGGTGCCGTGACGTTGCGCGTGCATGGCTTGGGCGCGCCGGAGGTACAGGGAAAACTCAATCAATTGCGCGGCGCAAAGAAGGTGACCACCAAGGCCGATGGCAACCGCGTAACCGTGACCGTTTTCCCGCGCTCAACCAAGGACGACGACCTGACGCGCGAAGTGATTGCCGCCACCAACGGCTGGCAGATTTCGGAGCTGCGCACCGAGGAAGGCCGCTTGGACGACGTGTTCCGCAACATCACCATGCCCGAGACTGCGGGCAAGGAAAACCGCTAGTTCGCGGAGGCATCCCGGATTTAATTTGAGATTGATATGAATTCTTTTGGCAACATCAAGACCATCGCAAAACGCGAGCTGGTGGCGTATTTCACGTCGCCCGTGGCGTACGTTTTCATTGTCATATTCCTGCTGTTAAACGGCTTTTTCACGTTCATGGTCGGCCAGTTTTTTGAACACGGCGAGGCGTCACTGGGTAGTTCTTTTTTTCTGTGGCATCCGTGGTTCTACTTGTTCCTCGTACCGGCAGTCGGCATGCGGTTATGGGCTGATGAACGGCGCGTAGGCACCCTGGAATTGCTGCTGACCATGCCTATCGCACCGTGGGAAGCCATCGTCGGCAAATTTATCGCCTCCTGGTTATTTCTCGGTCTGGCATTGGTGCTGACCTTTCCCGTGGTGATCACGGTGAATCATCTGGGCAACCCGGACAATGGCGTTATTTTTGCCGCGTATGTCGGGAGCTGGCTGATGGCGGGCGCTTACCTGGCGGTGAGTTGCATCACCTCGGCCATCACGCGCAGCCAGGTGGTCAGCTTTATCATTTCGGTGGTGGCGTGCCTGTTCCTGATTTTGGCGGGATTCCCGCCGGTCATCAATTTGCTGCAAAACCTTCCGCACGGCTGGCAATGGCTGGTGGAGGTCGTCACTTCGTTCAGCGTCATCACCCACTTTGATGGATTCCAAAAAGGCGTGCTCGATTCGCGCGACATCATATTCTTTCTGTCCGTGATCGGATTCTCGCTGTTTACCACCAGCGTGATTTTGCGCACGCACCGCACCAGCTAACTTTCGGAGACCAGATGCAAAAGAAGCCGTTTGAAACCATTCTCTATTCGTCGGCCGGCATCATTGTGATGCTCGCCCTCGTGATTGCGGTCAACGTCCTGACCGGCGTGAAACCGCTGCGCGCAGACCTGACGCAGGAAAAAATCTACACGCTCTCAGATGGCACCAAGACCATTTTGAAGAAGCTCGATACGCCGGTGAAAATCCGGTTCTACTGCACCCAAAGCGATACCGCCACGCCGGAAACCGTCTATCTGAAGAGCTATGCGCGGGAAGTGGAGGATTTATTGCAGGAATACAAACAAATCGCCGGTAAAAACCTGATCATCGAGAAATACGACCCGCAGCCGGATTCGGACGCGGCGGATTCCGCCAAGCTGGACGGCTTGGAGCCGCAGCAATTGCAAACGGGCGATGAGTTTTACCTCGGCCTCTCCGTTACGCTGGCCGACCAGACCGTTGCCCTGCCCTTTCTCGATCCCAACCGCGAACGCCAGCTCGAATACGACATCACGCGTTCAATTTCCCGCGTCTTCACGCCCCAAAAACCGGTGGTCGGCATCATGAGCACCCTGCCCGTCTTTGGCGAAATGAGCAATCCCATGATGATGCAGATGGGCCAGCAAGGCGGCACGCCGCCGTGGACATTTGTGGACCAGTTGAAACAGGATTTTGACCTGCGCCATGTGGAAATGACGGCGGACAAAATTGACGATGACATCAAGGTGTTGCTGGTAATTCATCCCAAGGATATTACCGACCAGGCCCAATATGCGATTGACCAGTTTGTCCTGCGCGGCGGCAAGTTGATTGCCTTTCTCGATGCGCAATCCGCCGTGGGCAGCCACCAGCAAAATCCCATGGCCGGTGAAATGGGCGGGGCCTCGTCTTCGCTCGACAAGCTGTTAAAAGCCTGGGGCATTCAATTTGATTCCGGCAAGGTGGTTGCGGATTTGAATTTCAAAATGGAATTGCGCGGCCGGGATGGCCAGCCGTCCGAGGCCCCCGCGTTTCTGGCTTTGACCTCCGAGGGCATCAACACCAACGACGTCGTCACGAGCCAGTTGGATAATATCTGGCTGCCCATGTGCGGGGCGTTCACCGGCGAACCGGCAGCGGGCCTGAGCGAAACCGTGTTGTTGAGCAGCACCAAGGAATCTGAGCTGGTGGAAGGCATGATGGCCAGCATGGAAGGCGCGGCCATCCTCAACGGCTTCAAGCCGGCCGGCGTGAATTACAAGCTGGCCATCCGGCTCACCGGCAAATTCAAGACGGCTTTCCCCGACGGCAAGCCCGGCGATAAAACCGACGCCACCAACCAGGTGGCTGCGGCGGCGTCCTCGCTCAAGGAATCGAAAGCCGAAACGTCCGTGGTGCTGTTTGGCGATGCCGACATGTTGGCTGATGATTTCACCCTGCGCAAAGTGGATGGCCCGTTCGGCGCGATGGTCACCGCCTTGAATGCCAACCTGGACCTGGTGCAAAATGTGGTGGAGCAGATGGCCGGCGACAATAATCTCATCGGCGTGCGCAACCGCGCCAGCATCAGCCGCCCGTTCACGCTCATCAAGAAGATGGAGGCCGATGCCGAGGCGCGCGGCCAGGCGAAAATTGATGAACTGCAACAAAGCCTGCAAGACACCGAACAACGCTTGGCCGCGTTGCAGCAGCAAAAGCAGGACAAGGACCAGCGCCTTATCCTCTCGCCCGAGCAGAAGGCGGAACTCGAAAATTTCCGCAAGAAACAAGCGGAGGTGAGCAAGGAATTGAACGAAGCCAAAAAGGATTTGCGCAAGGAAGTCATGTCGTTGGAGACGCGAATCAAGTGGCTCAACATTCTCGCCATGCCGCTGGGCGTCACGGCGGCGGGCATCGGCATTGCAATGATTAAGCGGAAAAAAACTTCAGCCAAATGAACCGGAAACAATTTGTCATTCTGTTGGCCTTGGTCGTGGTCATTGGGGCAGCGGGCCTGCTCGTTCACCGGCAGCGCAGCGATTCCTGGCACGGCACCAGCACGGCCATGGGCCAGAAACTGTTGCCGGACTTGCCCATCAACGATATCTCGCTAATCACCATTAAATCCGGTGGCGCGGAGGTTAACCTGACACATCAGACCGATGTCTGGCGCGTTCGTGAACGTAACGATTACCCGGCCAATTATTCGCAGATCAGCGATTTGCTCACGAAAATTGCCGACTTGAAGGTGGTGCAAAACATGGAGATCGGGCCGTCGCAATTGAGCCGCTTCGAATTGCTGCCGCCCGGCACCGGCGCCAACACGGGTACATCCATTGAATTCAAAGATAAAATCGGTAAAACCGTTGGCTCGTTGCTCGTGGGCAAACGGCACATGAAAAAACCGGCGGCAAATTCGCAACCGGGCGGCATGGGCGACGAAGGTTGGCCAGATGGCCGTTATGTGATGGCCGGCTCGGACACAAAGTCGGTTGATGTCATTGCCGACCCGCTGGACAGCGTGCAGGCGAAGCCTGAACAATGGCTGAAGAAAGATTTCTTGAACATCGAGAAGCCGAGTTCCATCACGGTGCAATTCTCGGAAGCCACCAATTCATGGACGCTGGTGCGCACTTCGGAAACCAACGACTGGTCCCTGGCTGATGCCAAACCCGGCGAAAAACTGGACCCCGCCAAAATTTCGAGCGTCACCAGCCCGTTCAGTTCCGTTAACTTCAACGATGTGGCGGCGGCAACGGCTGGCACCCGTGGCAGCAATACCGTGGTAACGGTCGAGACATTTGACGGTCTAACCTATACGTCGAAGCTTGGACCAAAGCAGGATGATAACTATCCCGCCAGCTTCAGCATCACCGTCAAACTGCCTGCCACCCGCACAGCGGCCAAGGACGAAAAACCCGACGACAAGGCCCGGCTGGACAAGGAATTTCAGGCGCAGCAAACGGCGCTCGCGGACAAGCTCGCCAAGGAATCGGCATTCACGAACTGGGTTTATCAACTGCCGTCCTTCAACGTTGATGAAATGCTAAAAACACGCCAGCAGTTGCTGGTGGAGGCCTCGACTAATTCCGTGGCCCAGCCGGAAAAATGAGGTGCTGGCTACATCGGTCAAGGCCCGCCGCGATTTCTGGTAATACCTTGGCTTAGAACCGCTTTTTCTCGACATCGCCCATGCCGATTGGCAAAGTAAAATCCATGTTCAGAAAAAAAGGAGATTCGATTCTCTGGATTGAAGCCTTCGGCTTCTCGGTGTTGATTATTTTGTCCTGGCTGACAGAATTCGCACGTTTTCCACACTTTCTTTTTCACGAAGCTTTTGCTCCCAACTGGAACCGCGCCCTGCTCCGCACGGTAGTCATCGTGCTGGTCTGGGCCTGGGTTCACCTGGCCACCAAGCGCCTGCTCAAGCGCCTGCATTACCTGGAGGAATTTCTCCGCATTTGTGGCTGGTGCCGGAAAGTTTGCCACGACGGCGAATGGCTTGGACTGGAACAATATTTCAGCACCAAGTTCGACACCCGCACCACCCATGGCATGTGCCCCGACTGCTTGAAAAAGAAGGTGGAAGAAATCGCCGCCCTGAAATAAGCGCCCGCCGCCCGGCCTTCAAACAATTTCCACCGGGCACTTGGGCAGCGCATCAAGGAAGGACTGGCCGTATTGCTTCGTCAAAATACGATTGTCCAAAATGACCACGATGCCCGTGTCCGACTTGGTGCGGATCAACCGGCCGACGCCCTGGCGAAATTTCAAGATGGCTTCCGGCAACGACAACTCGCCAAACGAATTGCCGCCGCGCGCCTCAATCGCCTCGATGCGCGCCTCGATCAGCGGATGATCCGGCACGGCAAACGGCAGGCGGGTAATAATGACATTGCTCAAGGCCTCGCCCGGCACATCCACTCCCTGCCAGAAACTGTCCGTGCCAAACAACACCGAGTTCACGTCCTCCTTAAACTTCTCCAGCATGGTGGAACGCGGCGTGCCCGTGCCCTGCACAAATAATTCAATGTTGAGCTTCTCGAAAAACAACTGCATGCGCTCGGCCACTTCCTGCATCAGCTTATAGCTGGTGAACAACACGAACGCCTTGCCGTGCGTGAGTTTCACGAAATGTTCAATCCAGTGTTGCAACGCCTCCGCGTAGCCGTGCTCACGCGGGTCGGGCATTTTTTTGACGGCGTAGAGTTTCATCTGCCGCTCGTAATCGAAAGGCGTGCCCACCTGTAATTGCACGGCGGATTCACACCCCACCCGGCGGGAAAAATAATTTAGGCCGGCGCTGTTGGCATTGGTTTGGCGGCTGAAAGCGGGTTTGCGTACAGCCCCCTCGGGCCCGGCCACCTTTGGTTTGGCTTCCTCACCCGCCTTGGCGGAAATCGCCAGCGTGGCGCTGGTCATGATGACACTGGTATCCGCCTCGAACAACCGCCGCCGCAAGTAGTCAGCCACGTCCACCGGTGCGGCATTCAAGGCCAGCGTGCGCTGTGACTTGCCGGTGCGTTCCACCCAGTAAACATGGTCGTCCGCGCTTTGGTTTAGAAATTCGGCAACCTCCACCTTCAGTTCGCCCAATCGCCGGTTGCATTCAATCAATTCCTGGCCGATTTCCTTGTCGTCGCTGGCCTTAATCAGTTCGCTTACGGCCTCGCGCAGGCGCTGGATGGGCAGCGTCACGTTGTCTTTCACCAGTTCCGCCCGGCGGATGCGCAGTTCGGTCCATGCCCGTTTGCGGTCACCGCCGCCATAGGTGCTTTTGGGGGTGGTGGCTTGAATTTCCTCGCAGGCAGATTCAACGCTGTCAAAAAACTTGTCCGATTCCTGCAAAATTTCCGCCACGAGTTTTACCGCGCCGCCCTTGCGCAAGGTGGCCAGCAAACCTTTTTCCGTTTTCGGATTCCATAAGCGGTTCAGCGACCAGCGCACTTGCGAACTCGATACGCTCAAGCCAATGTGCCGCGACGCCACGCTCTCCATGGTGTGCGCCTCATCGAAAATCACAAAGTCATTCTTGAAGAGAATGCCGCCTTCCTGGTCTTCATCCACGCCGCCCAGCAGCGTGAAAAACAGGGTGTGATTCAGCACTAACACGTCCGCCGACAAAATGCGGTTGCGTACGCGTTGAAAAAAACAAGTGTCGTGGTCACGGGCAAAATCCGACTGATGCCCGCACGTTTTGGGCGAGCACAAGCCGCGCTCGGAGCAAACCTGCGCCCACACCTTTGCGTCCGGCTCGATTTCAAAGTCCGACAAACTGCCGTCCTTGGTTTCCTTGGACCATTCGTAAATGCGCTGCAATTCCTCCGCCTCGGACGTCGTGAACAGTTGCCCGCTCTGCTGCATGGCTTTCTGCAAGCGCCGCGTGCATAAATAATTGGCCCTACCCTTCAACATCGCATAACTAAAACGCACCGGCTCGGGCAACACGTTGAACACGCCCGTGAGCATGGGCAAATCTTTTTCCGTAAGCTGCTCTTGCAGGTTGATGGTGTGCGTGGAAATGATGGCCTTCTTTTTCTGTGCCACGGCAAACAAAATTGCCGGCACCAAATAGGCGAGCGATTTACCCACACCCGTGCCCGCTTCAACCGCCAGGTGCTCGCCGTTTTGCAAAGCCCGCGCCACGGCCATGGCCATTTCCTGCTGTTGCGGACGAAACTCGAAGTTTTTTGCCCGTGACAGCACGCCCGTTGACGAAAAAATTTCGCTGACTTGGGAAACCAAATCAACGCCGCCCGGCTGGATGTCGGTTAGGGAAATCATCTGGTCATCATTTGCGCGCCGGGCCTGCTGACTGGCTACGCCAATCGAAGCAGATACACGACTTAAGCGGCACGGCTGCTCAAGATGACTTTCAGCGACGAGGTTTGGCCAGGTGCCAGCGTGAGCTTGTCCTGTTTTACGCTGCCGGATTCCACACAGACCATGTCGGTGTGTTCCGCCGGGTCAAAATCGCCGGAGAGCTTTTGGGTTGTCCACGGGTTCCAAACCACGGTGGACTGCGAGTTGAACTTTTCCACGCGGACGATGCGCTTCAATTTTTCGTCGTGGATTTCCACCGTGCTGGCGTTGTGGGGATAAACGCGGTTGGTTTCCTGGAAAAAACGCAAGGGAGCCGTCTCCGCCGGCCGGGGCGCGGCGACAGCGCCGAAGGCAAAATCATCAAACGGCGCGCCTTGCAGGCCGGTGAGGTGGGTGGCTTCAATGTTGCCCACGTGAAAATACGTGTGCAGGCAGGCCTCGACTTGCAGCGCCTCGCCGCAGGCGTCGTTGGCGGAAATCAGTTCCATCGTCAAGGTGTCAGCGATGGTCGCGATAAATTCCGTGCGCAGGTTCTTCCAGGCTTCGCGGCCAGGAACTTGCGGCAGCGCAAAGTGCAGCGTCACTGCGCCATCGGGCGTGGCGGCGGTTTTGACCAGTTGCCACTCAACGAGCCGGGCGTATCCGTGGGACGGCTCGCCTTCGCGGCCGCCAAACCATGGATAACAAATCGGGATGCCGCCGCGAATGGGCTGGCCGGGCGCAAACCAGCTCTTGTGGCTCAGAAACAGCAGCGGTGGTTCGCCATTCTTTTGGAATTGGGTGATATGGGCACCGTGCGTGTAAATTTCGGCCGTGCTGGACTTGGAGGTGATGACCAGCTTGGCGAGGCCGCCGTTGCCGGTCGTCACTGCCACGCGGCCGGGAATTTCGTATTTCTTGAGATGTTCAATGTTCGCTGCCATAAAACTTATGAGATAGTAGCAAGCTCACAAATCTGCGCAGCATATTTGTTGAATTGTGTCGGCGGGAGTTCAAAAGGGGATTTCTGCGCGAGTTCAAAAGGGGACAGATTTTAGAGTGAGTATTTTCCGAGGATTTCAGGCCAGTTGTTGAGGGGCGGGCATGGGGGTTGAGTGACCACCC
>Ga0265327_10000633_pt1 | contig 57331 bp, 31 predicted proteins | sample 41621metaG_FD_202089 | JGI IMG/M metagenome (GOLD analysis project Ga0265327, IMG submission 202089) | Rhizosphere microbial communities from Carex aquatilis grown in University of Washington, Seatle, WA, United States - 4-16-21 metaG | ecosystem: Host-associated > Plants > Roots > Rhizosphere... | reverse complement strand
TGCCTTCATCCGTAAATTCAGCGGGCACGCCCATTCTCGTGTCTTCGATGAAAAACCGCTGCATCTCATTCAATGCCCACGCATGTTTCGACGCCGGCCACATAAATTCGAGGCCCGGTAAATTGGTTTTTTTGTAATACGGATAACCATTGAGTTGTTCGTCAATGTTCGCCACGCCATCATGCCAAAAGGCGTTATGCCAGTTCGTTGTGGGCAGGTAATCCCTGAGCACACGGTCATATCCGTAAAGCGTGGCAAGTTGCGCCGTCTTTTCTTCCAGCGTCATCTGCGCCAGCAAATCATCGAGCCGCTTTTCCACCGGTTGCGTGGAGTCTTCATAAACATCCTTGCGGCCATTCTTGTTCAGGTCAATCCAGCCGTCATGATAGATATCCGCGCGCGTAACCACCGCGTGGCCGGATTTCATGCAATCATCGTAGGTAGGCGGATATAATAATTGTGAGGCATTGGACGACGCCCGGCTAACGATGCCAAGGCCAGCCGTATCGTGGGCGTTATTGGTCTGGGCAAGCAGGTTGGCGGAGGCAAAGGCCACGGCGGCAACGGAAACAATCAATGTGCGCATAAAATCATTTTTGATAGCCGGCTGAATTCATTCAAAGATGTCTGATTCCCGACTGGGTGGGGACCAAAATACACGGACGCGAAGATTAGGCGAGAAGCATGTTTGTGCTCCTCAGGACAAGACCAACCAGCTACTGGTCAAACCCAAAACCGTGTCACTAAGCAACAACCAGCGCCGTGGTTCCCAAGTCTGCCAGGGGTCAAAACTATCTTCAGAACCAAAAGTAACGGCCGCTATTCCAAGTCACCCAGGCAGGCGTATTCATGTCATGAAATTGCCGCCAGCCCACGTGCGCATCCATAAACAATATGTTGGCGCCGGCTGGCAGTTTGCCGCGCATGTGGTTGCTGGTATAACCTTGCGGCAATAAGGCTGCGCCGGTGCTGGTTTTGGCCGCCGAGGGCACACCTTGGAATTGATCGCTCAAGCTGCCGTTGCCCGCCGAGATGACATAATCCGAGACCATTTCGGTATCCGTCGGGCTGGGAAGAACAGTGGGGGTGGCCGGGTTAACATAAGGCTGGCCCATCTTATTGAGAAAGCCCTTGGGATTCGCAATCGTGCAACCAGCCGACTGGCCATAGGTTGTAGTACCGTTGCGGCTAATCATCCACTCATAAGGCGTGGTGCGCACACCGCCGGAATAATTCCACCAAGTATCAAGCGCTTGAATGGCAGTGTATCCCCCGGGACAATAAAAAACCCCTTGAGCTGAGTTGGTGGATCCAACCAGACCAGCCATTTCATCAGCCATCGAATACGGCAGGTCCCCCATGGAATTACCGAGCGCCGTGCCAGTTTCAGTCAATGCGGCCGGCAATTTGTTGTTATTGTCATTGGCATAAATATTCAAAATGATGCCAATCTGTTTCAGGTTGCTCGTGCAGGAGGCGCGTTTTGCCTTTTCTTTGGCCGTGGCGAGGGCAGGCAGCAATAGCGCCGCCAAAATGGCGATAATGGCGATCACCACCAGCAGTTCAATCAGCGTAAAACCATTCTTTTGGCCGGGCTGGCCTGAGACTCTCGCCACACAGTTGCGGCTGCTGAAATTATTTTTGTCTAGTTGCATAGTTATAATAGGTTTAACTGATTTTTACGGCTGAAATTACCAAGTTAAATCCAAATGCCGCAGCCTGAATAAATCCGATCTACCGTCGGATTGCACAGGGCGTACCAAATATTTATGGCCTTTTGTCAAAGGAGCAGGTAGTTCGGGTGTATGGCATGGATTTTAACGCAAGCCTCCAGCCGCAGCCACCCCCCAAACGGGGGGTATAAAGTGGTTAAAGTCACATTCGGAACTGGCTCAAACCAGACTGCCTCAAACAAGCAAACCAACCAAGAGCATGTTTATGCTCTATAAGTCGCCACTTTAAATGACATAATCTCTTAAACAGACTCGACAGACGTTTTGAGATTTAGAACCCTGTTGCAACCTGAGCCGCACATGCCGATGTGCTGGCAGACGATTGCCCAAACGAAAGTTCTATCAGCGATACGCTGACCATCAAAACGGCTTTGGGAGCAGATAGATTGTAGGAATACGGTGAAATCAAAACGACTCATATTGACATTGCTTGCCGCGAGCTTGATTGCCCCGGCATTTGCCGCGCGGGTGTCCGCTGCCGGCCTAAACCTGATACCCTGGCCGACCAAGGTGGAAACCCAGCCTGGACAATTCATCCTGGACTCCAAAACTGTGGTGGTAACAGACGCGGAATTTACCGGCGAGGCAGCGGCGCTGGCTTCTGATTTAAAATTGAAAACAGCCGCCAGGGCCAAAACAGATTTCATCTTGCTGACGCACCAAAACACGGACACCACAAACGCTGAAGCCTACCAGTTGGAGATCAACAACCACGGGGTGATCATCCGGGCCAGTTCGCCTGCCGGCGCTTTTTACGGTTGCCAGACCCTGCGCCAGCTCGCCAACCAAGGCACCAACATGCTTCCATTGGTTAACATCTCGGACACGCCACGCTATGCCTGGCGCGGTTTAATGCTCGATGTGAGCCGCCATTTCTTTGACGAACCGTCAGTGCTTCGCCTGGTTGACTGGATGGCGGAATACAAACTGAACCGCTTGCACCTGCATCTGACAGACGATCAAGGGTGGCGGCTGGAAATTCAAAAATATCCGGGCCTGACTCAAATCGGTGCGCGGGGAAATTTTTCCGACTCCAATGCGCCCGCACACTTCTTCTCCAAATCTGAAATCAAGGAAATCGTGGCGTATGCAGCACAGCGTCACATTGTCGTGGTGCCGGAAATTGACATGCCCGGCCATGCCGGCGCGGCCATTCGCACGCTGCCTGACCTGGACGGTGGAACCCATACTTTCAATCCCACCAAACCAGAAACATATGCTTTCATACAAAATGTCCTGCTGGACGTGATGGAAAATTTCCCCTCGCCGTGGATTCATTTTGGCGGCGATGAAGTACCCGCAACGGCGTGGAATAAAACCGATGCCAGCGCGCTAACCGGCAATACCAACGGACTAAGCCCGACCCTCTATTTGGAAAACGATTTTGACCGGAAGGTGGCCCAATTTATCCAGCAACAAGGGCGGACACCGGTGGGCTGGGATGAGATCACGGCGGCGGCCCCCTCAACCAACACCGTCGTTTTCTGGTGGCGGCATGACAAGCCCGACATACTGGTGCGTGCCCTGGCCAGTGGTTATCCCGTGGTGTTGACGCCCCGCGCGCCTTGTTATTTTGATTATCCGCAAAACGAAAACTATCCGATTAACGCCGGCCGAAAATTATTCAACACCCTGGCTGCGGTTTACAAAGGGCCACAAGTCCCGTTGACGATTCCGCCGGAGCAACTGCATCAAATTTTGGGCGTAGAAGGCTGCATTTGGACGGAGCGCATTGGCACCACATCCTACTTGGAGTTCATGACCTTGCCACGCTTGGCGGCGCTCGGTGAAATGACTTGGACTCCCGACTCCAACCGTGATTTTGCGCAGTTTGATGAACGGCTGAAGCCGTTCTTGAACCAGTATCGCAAGGCCGGTTATCATTTTTACAACGAAGACGATCCGCAAGGATCGTTGCGAGACGCCAAGGAAATTCAGGCTGCTTCAAGAACGCCGGTCTCGGCAGGCTTGAAGAATAATTAATCCCATTACAAACAAAAGCGGACGCACAAATAAATGCGCCCGTTTTTTATTCTCTACACTCTCGCGATCAGAAAGTTCTTCAAGGAGAAGTTACGCGATAGAAACCCTGGCTGTTGGTGGCCGTGGCATCAGCATAATTTACGACGCCCGTACCGAAGGTGCCTCCTGCCAGAATAATCCAATTGGACATCGGCCAAGTGATATCAGGGCTCCAAACAATGTGATAACCCTGGCCGTTGGTTCCGCTGAAGCTGAATTGAAATGTCCCTGCATTATATGAAGCAGTTCCAGATAATACGGGCGGCACCAACGCGGAAACCACCAATTGAACCGCGGAACCGGTGTTTTGCAAGCGTCCCCAGAGTCCCGGCGGCAAGGTGCCGAGCTTAAGGCCGTTGAAACCGCTACTGCCGCCAATAGCGCCATTATACGTGAATAAGACGTTGGTGCCGGGCGCAAGGCTGGCATCGAGAATATTGACAACATTGGTGCCAGTGACGTTAAGGTTAGTGGCATTGATCCAGCCGCCGGCTCCCACAGTAAACTGGCTATAGGATAGAGCCGAACCGTTATTGCCTAAATTCAGGGTAGCGGTTCTTAACGTGCCGGCACCGTTTTGAACTGCGCCGCCAGATTGCACAGTGACTGCAGCGGGAATGTTGCCAATGCCGCCGAGCAACCCGCCCAAGCCTACTATCACCATGTTGGTGCCAAGCATCCCGTTTACCAATAATGCGCCATTGGTAATCGTAGTGATGCCGGTGTAGGTATTGGTGGCGACCAGCGTCAGCGTACCACCACCGGTAACGGCCAGCGAACCGCTGCCGCTAATAACGGAATTTACAAATCCATTACGACCGTTGCCGATGGAAAATGCCGGCGAACCTGTCGTACTCAAGTTCAGGTTCAGGCCGGCAGTAATGGTCAGGTCGGTGGCAGCGTCATAATTGGCAATGACCCCATTGGTCCAGTTCAAGTTTCGATTTCCCTTGTTGGCACCGGGCGTAATGAGCTGGGCGTTTACCGTACCGCCGTTTAAATTGTAAGTGGCGTTAAGCGTGTTGGTGTTGCCGGTGGTTTCATCAGCCAGCGTCAATGTGGCCACCTTCACGACGCCGGCACTCTGGGAAAAAGTTGCGTTAACAATGCCCAAGCTCTGGCTAACGGCATTGTCCTTTAAGCCAATCGTAATGTTCGTGGCATCCAATTGGCCGCCGCCCATCACAAACGTACCGTTCAAAACATCCGATGTAGTTAAGCAATAATCTTCCTGGGCAATTTTCAAACTTCCCACCAAGGCATCCAACTGGCTCAAACCCGTCACGTTCTTGGTCAGATCAAATGAGGCATTGGCCGAGCTGAAATAGCTACTGCCGCGCGCCCCCACCGTCATATTTGCGCGACTGACACCGTCACTCGCACGAATCACCAAAGCCGGATTAATCACACCGGCTTGAAAGTTGACGGTGCCATTTGCCCGCACCAGCGACACATTAATGGTGTTTGCATTGATGGTATTATTCTGGCCCAGGTACAAATAGCCGCTGCATTCGGTGGAGGTATCACCCGTGGTGGTTTGTACCCCTAGAATATTCGCGGTAATAGTATTGGTGCCGGCCAGATATACCGTGCCTGTGCCAGAAATGCCATTGACCTGATTACCCACGCCGAACGTATTGTTGGAAGCGGTATAGCTGAAGCTGTTCAAACCCGATAAATCCAATGTTTGTGCCGCCGCTGAAGTTTCGCCGCCGATCTTCATGTCAGCCGCGCCATTTACAATTAACGAACCCGCGCCAGCCACTGCACCGGTCACGCTGTCATTGAGATTCAAATTGTATAGCATCGCATTGCCGCTCACGCCCAAGGTCGTTTCGTTCAGGGTGTCCACAAAATTGATCGCATTGATGTTGGTGGATACTTGGTTGTTTCCGCCCAAGTTCAGCGTCCCCGCCCCAGCCAAAGATAATGCCACCGACGACGGCGCGGTAATCGCGCCATTGATATTAAGCGTCTGGTTAGTCGCCATCGTCCAAGTCTGGCTGCTGGGCAAGTTCAATGGGGCGTTCACCATTGCCGAGGCATTGGCAGTGATGCCGTTGCTAACCGTCAGCACGGGAGTGCCCGCGAGCGTATAACTACCGCTGGCCACTGGATTAAAGATGAGCGCATAAGCTGTGTGCGGATTGGCCAGGGTAACCGTGCCCGCCGTACCTCCTGAGCCGAAGGTGGCAATGTACGGCAACGAGTCATTCCAAGCGAGGTCGGCACTGCCACTCCACCAGTTCAAAGTGCTGCCATTCCAAGTACCGCTGCCGTCTTGCGCACCCGTCGTGCCCGTATTGGCATCCCAAGTCAGGCCAGTGGAAATAAACGAGGCTTGATACGTTTTGCCGAGCGAGCCGTTCACATTGACGGACAAAATTATTTGGGGTGAAAGCTGTACCACCGTCACGCCCGGATCGGCGGACACGGTGGCTATGGCCGAACGATTCAAGGTCACCGTGATCGTGGTCTTGTTGGTCTGGGTCGGATCGGAAACACCGACTGAGAGGCCCAGCGATGATTCCGAGGTGATAACCGAGGCCTTCTTGTTGACGGTTATCAAATCGGCGGTACACGTGCCGTTGGTCCAGAAATTGGCCGCCACCACGCCGAGTGATGGTTTGCTCACAGCTTGCACCAGCGTGTTGTTGGTAAGCACCACGATATCGGGACTGGCAGCATAATTACTGATGCCCGTAACCGTCAGATTGGGCAACAGCACATAGGCGTAGGTGGCGTTGGTCGGCTTGACGCCATGATTGAACAGGAGCTTGAGATAACAGTCAGTTAATACATTGGTTGTGGTAGCGGTATAAGTGCCGTTATTGATTTGATACCAGGAACCTGTATTGGTCACAAAAGATGCCTGCAAATTAGTTGCGCCGCCGGGAAAATAATAACCGCCTACGCCATCCAGCGCACACCAGGCGGTCGTGGTTAAATTCGAATTCAATCCGTTGGCGGGCGAAAACTGCACGCCGTTGGCCGTAAAGTTATTGGTCGGCGTAGCCCCCAGCCGCCGGTCTTCCACCGTGGTGTCCACCTCCGATGAACTGCCGCAGGTAATGCCCGCGCCAAGACAGGCGACTTCGTTGTCGAACATGAACCACGATTTTTTAGCCACCAGCGAACTGCCATACGCAGCGAGCGACATGCCGGCAACGCCATAACTGCCGGAAACTTGCGCGCCACCCACCCAGTTTTGCGAGGTCGTGCTCGCCTCGCCCGATGCGTTAGCACGCGTAGTGGTATCCACGGTGGTGCCGGGTAAATGATACGGGTCCACCGTGGGCCAATAATCACCCGTATATTGGGTATCCGGGCTGCCGATATAAAGATAAGTCATACCATCGCCCGTAAACCAACCGTGCAGGTTTTCACCATTGATGCATTCATAGTTGGCGATGCGCGTGGAAGACATGCTCAAGCTGAAGCAAAAGTTTGAGCGCCATGAAACCACGCGGTCCATGTCGGCAAACTGGTACTGGCTGGGCGGCAGCTTGGGTGACGCGGCCCAGTTGGAAAACGTCACAGCCAGGGCAGACGGCGCGAATAATGCAATCTGGCGCACATCGTTGATGGCACTGCTGCCGTCGTTGGATTCCTGCTCACCGTAGCGCGAAACCGCCCGGCCACGCACCATGTCCATCATGGCACCGTTGTAAACCACCGGCTCATAGGAATTGACCACCCAGTTGTAGACGTTGGTCAGGTTGGGATCTGTAATCTGCCACTGGGAACCGTAAAGCAAATTGACGAGTTGCTGAATATCCCCCAAAAGTACAATGCCATACGTTCCGGTATAGGCAATTTTCGTGTGCTGCACAAAGGAACCGTCTCGATAAAATCCGTCGCTGCTGGTTACGTAAGGAAATACCGGACTTAAGTTGGTCTGCCCGTAGCCCATTTTGCCGCTGTTCTTGCCGATGATGGAGCGAATCAGCACAACCTTGTCCTGGTCGGTGAGATTTGCGCCAGTATCCCAGGATTTGGTGGGCGGACTGAAATGGTCGATGGAATTATTGTAATTGGTAATTTCAGCGGGCGTGAGCGAGGAATACATCAAGACTTGGGTGTCGTTAAAAGCCTGGGCACCCCCAATTTCCCAATCCCACCAATTATCGTATTCAGTGGCGGTAGTGGTATAGGAATTGGCAGCCATCCAGTCCAACCCACCGTCAACAACCGCCGCCAGGTTGGTATCGCCATATAAAGAGCAACCCGGCGAAGCCCAAGCCAAGGCCATGGTCTTTAAGCGATTGAAGGTTGAACTGATATTGGCCGAGACGCTGCCTAGCGGAATATCACTCCACAAATACGTACGGGAGGCATTGGTGTTCATGCTGCTCCAATAACCATTGGCGTTGCTGGCACGGCTGGAAAGAGTGGAACCGCTGAGATTGGTTCCCACCATGGTGTTCTGCCAGTAAGCCCGCAGGGTATCAAACTGGTCAGCGCGAACATGGGCCGAACCAAGAATAAAAAACAACATTGCCGCCTTCATCGCAAAACCAAATCCGCGACGTAGCGGCCAGATAAAACTGGCGGGCATAATCATTATTCCATCAATTTAATACATCTCAGCCATTCAGCCAATGATGAGTATGAGTTATTGCCCTGAAACCTGTATAAAACGCGGGGTGCCGGAACCCAAACTACCGGCACCCCGCTCCACCACAAACGAGTCCCACAACTCGCTTGTAAATTACGGATAAACCAACCGATAAAATTCCGTGGGCTTCGTTTTATCAATGGTGATGTTGGTTTGATTGATTGCGTCCGAGCCAGCAACCGTCGTCCAGTCATTGGTGTTCAGACTGATACCCGTGGACAGGTGGTTGGTCTGCACCAGCAGACGCCAACCCGTGTGATCCAATGGCCAGGACAGGCTCAACGAGTTGCTCACTGCGGAGAATGAGAACGTAATTGGTATCGGGCTGGTATTCACCGTGGAAGCCGTCACCACACCAACGGTGCCGTCAACCGCGAGATTATTGGTCCAGGCCAGACCCGTTCCCGGCGTGGCTGGTTGCAACACCAACGTGCCAGCGCCTGAAAGCGGCTTGCTAAACAGTTGGAAGGTGTCGCCCGCAATCAATGCCGGTCCCAGATTGCTCAACGTCAACGTACCCGTGCCGGAGTTGGCAAGCGTACCACCAACCACCGCCAGGTCGTTGGATTGGACCAGCGACTTGTTCAAGCGGAAGGTCAAGTTACCGCTGACGCTTAAGTTGTTGCTAAAGGTTAAAGTACCAATCGTGGCCGCTCCGGGAGCCAGCGTGCCGCCCAACTGAACCGTGGTATTCCCGGCGATGCCACCGGAACCACCCAAAATCGCATTGGTCTGTACGGTCACCGTGCCCACCCCGGCATTGACACCGTTGACCAACAAGGTGCCGCCGCTCACAAGTGTATTCGTCACGTAAGTATTCGTACCAGAGAAGGTCCACGTACCGGTGCCCAGCTTGGCTACCTGGGTTAGTTGGTTCACGCTGGAGCCGTCAGCAATCGGCCCCGAAACCGTGCCATTACCGGCACCTGCCAGTTGCAGGTTGCGAGCGGTCGTGTTAGGAGCGATGGTGCCTGTCAGGAGCAGCGTGCCGCCATTCACCACGAACGTGCTGCCGCCACCACCGCTGGCCAGCGCAATATTGCCATCAACCTCATTGTCACCGGCCTCATTGATCAACACACCAGGACTATTACCGCCATTGCCGATCCAACTCACCGTCATGCCAATTGTTGAAGGCAATAAAATATTGCCGCTCACACCGTTGAGGTGAAGTTCCGGATGACCGGCCGTGCCGTTGGCTGCGACAATCGTCTTGGTGCCGACACCCAACGCACTGGCGTTGGTAATCCACAAGGCGCCGGCGCTAATCGTTACGCCATTGGTAAATGTATTGGCGCCGTTCAAGTTCAAGGTACCGCCAATGCCATTTTCCACCAGCGAACCATAACCGCTGATAATGCCGTTATAGGACACTGCGGTGTTTGAAACCACGTCGAAAGCAATGGTGGCATTGGTGGACAACGTTACATTTCCCGGCAGCGTGCCGTTCGTACCAGGATTGCCGATTTGCACCGTACCATTGCTAACGATGGTACCGCCGCTGTAGGTATTGGCACCCACCAAAATCAAGGTGCTCGTATTGCCACCAACCTTGGTAAGGCTATAGCCATTGCCACCATCGCTAATCACGCCGCTGATGGTGCCGCTGCCGCTGGCATTTTCACCCATGGTTGTATTGCCCAAAAGGTTGACCGGGCCAGATATGATCGAACTGCTGTCCACCCGCAACGCACCCAGGTTTTCGCTGTTACCCGTACCGGATACATTATTGGTAGCCGCCACAATCACACTGCCGCCAGTCGTGAAAAGCGTACTGCCGCTAGCAATATTAATCGTGGCATTGCTGCTGATGTTCACGGCGGCATTGTTGAAGGCAAATTTAGCCGTGCCGCCAGGGCTCACAGGGAGATTCAAGACACCAGTGAAGTTTGAAAGGGAACCGCTGATCACGGTAGTGGCGCTGGCAACTTCGGTCACGTTAATCGTACCCGACCCGGAGACGGCATTCGGCAGCGTGGTACCGCCAATATTCAACGTCATCACGTTGTTGCTCAAATTGATGAGACCAGAGCCAGCGCCATTAGCGGTATCAATTTCCAAAGTACCACCATTCACCACCGTGCCACCGCTGTATGTATTGGTGGTTTGCAGGAACAGTGTACCAGTATTGGTCTTGGTAAGCACCATCGGCCCGCTCAACTGGCCAACACCACTAAAAGTGTAGTTCTGCACTGCATTGACGGTAACACTGTTCGGCATCAAGGTTGTGGTCAGGTTGATCGCGGGGTTATCCGAACCTGTGTCGTCAAACGTGACATTGTCGTTTTGGTAGAACACGTCGGGGGTAACCGCATTCAACCAGTTCGTGGTCGTCTGAATATCCCAGGCATTAACAGTGCTATCACCTACCCAGGTCAGATTTGCACTGGAGGAACCGCTGACGGTGAGCGTCAGCGCATTGGCACCGATGTTCAAGACCGCACCACGGGGCGCATTCAAAATCAGGTTGAAAGTATTGGTGTTGAGGGTCGTGTAGGTCATTAGCGTGTAGGTGCCCACGCCGAGCGAACCGTTCAATTCATTGATGAAGAGCGTTGTGTTTGCATTAAGGGTCAACGTGCCACCAACATTGATCTGGTCATTAGGGCCAGCGGTTGTATTGGCAAGGTCGAAGGTGACTGTCTGGCCATTGAGCGTGACGTTGTTGCTAAATGTCAGTGTGCCGGCGACCCCGGTACCACCAGGAATGATTGAGGAACCGGTGCTGACGTTGACACTGCCATTGACGCTGCCGTTGCCGATAATGGACTGGCCCGAGTTCAGCGTAAGCGTACCGAGGCTGGAGACATCGAATACGGCATTCGAGGCCACGTTAATGGTAGGCGAGGTCAAGGAACCGGTCAGGAACAACGTGCCGTTGCTGACGATGGTGCTGCCCGTGTACGTATTGGCACCCGAAAGCGTCAGCGTGTTGGTGCTGGCCATAACCAGCGAACCATTGAAGGTGTTGTTGCCAGCCAAAGTCACCACGCCTGCTCCAATATCCGTCAAGGTGCCGGTGCCGCTAATAACCGAGTTAATTGTGCCAGTCTGGCCGGAACCAATGTTGAGCTTGTGCGAAGTGGCCGCGCCCGCCAAAACAACATTGACGCCGCTAACCGTCAAATTTGCACCAGGAGTGTTGCCGATTGTGCCGTCGCCCCAGGCAATTTGCGGGATGACGTTGAGCGCACCTTGATTAGGAGTGGCAATGGACCCTTCCTGAATGGTCGTAGCATTCAAGGTAGCGCCATTGGTAAGGCTGATGGTCGCAGCCAGCTTGGCAGTAGCCGTTAGATTGCCGGTGTAATTGTTGTTTGCCAAGGTCACGTTAGTGATGGTGGCGGTGCCGCCGTTGGTGATGCTAAAGAGCGAGTTATTGGTAATGTTATAGGTATAGCTGCCGCTGTCTCCCGCGGCATTATTGATCACGCCCATGGTCAGGGTTGAGGCAGTGAGAGTGCCGGCACCCATTTTGAAGCTGGAGGTACTGGTGATACCACGGCTGGAGGTCATGTTAGCCGTGGGAGCGCTTTTACCAATCGTCATACCACCCAACGAGGCGTTGACCGTGCCAGCCGTCAGGTCAATCAAATCCACCGGTGAATCACTGGCTTGAAATGAATCATGGGTGCTGAACGAAACGTTTGCACGACTGCCGGCACCGGCGGTTCCGGTAATCGTAATCGCGGCATTGGTAATACCGCTCGCAAATTGGAGGGTGCCACCACTCCGACCGTTGCCAACATTGATAGTGCCCACGGCTACGGTATTATTCGTGCCAAAATTCAAGGTGGAGTTTAGCACACCGCCGCTCGGGCTGAGGTTTCCAACATTAAGATTGGCTGCAGTAATGGAGTTGGTCGTGGCAGAAAGCGTAACCGTGGTTACCCCGGTGCTACTGGTGACAGCCACAACGCCATTGGCTTCGTTAATTGTGCCGGACGAATTGTTGTAAAAGAAACCACCCAGTGCAGACATATTCAGGTTCAGGCTGTTCGTTGTGCCATAAGGCGACAACTGCAGGGGGGTCACCGAAAGCGTAAGCGATGAAGCACTGGTACCGGTAATCGTAATCGTAGCGGAACCGAAGTTGGTTAAGGCCAGGTTGCCCAACGTCTGCGACAGGCCTTGGATATCCAAGGTAGCCGTGGTCGCGCCATGGAAAACAATACTGGAGGCCGAGGGCAAAGCCCCCAGGGTAGTGGCGCGCAAGGTGCCGGCGTTGACGGCAATAATGCCAGTAAACGTATTCACGCCGGATAAAATCCCAATGCCGGTGCCCAGCTTGGTAAGGCTGTAGCCGTTACCACCATCATCAATATTGCCAGCGAGCGTCACTGTACCTGTGTTGGCGGTCACTGACTCGTTACCCTTTAAAGTAATATTATTGCTGATGATCTGGGTACTGGTGCCGCTGTTGGTAATGCCACCGTTCAAGCCGATGGAATTGCCGACAATCGTAAAAGCCGAACCGCTGCTTTGATACGTGAGGCCGTTGAAAATCGTGCCTGCCGCAATATCGTTGGTCAGCACTGACCCGCCTGAACCCGCAAAGCCAAAGAAAAGGAAATCATTGGCCAGCGGCACACTGGCGGGAGACCAATTGGCGGCAGTATTCCAGTTGGGACTGGTATTGCCAACCCAACTATCACTGTTGGCTCGGACGCTCAGGGTGGATAGAACGGTTGCGGCCAAAACGAACGCGGCAGACCGCAGTGACAACAATTGTTGGGGTTTAAGCAGGGTTTTCATTACAGTTGACGGCTGGGGTTTACGTGCACAGGTTTAGTAAACGAGTTGTATCGGCATGCTGACTGTTGAATATAGCGTGAAATCCCGCCAAGCCTAGGAGCATGAATATGCTCCATGAGAAATGACATGCTCTGCTGGTCAACCGCTATTGCGCCGGGGGATCGCAAGGACAAGGAATGTCCTCATAATCCTCGTCCAGTGAATGCAGGAACGCAGCCAGCGGTGAAACGGAACCGGCGTCCAGAAGTATGCCACCCATCTGGGGGTCTATATTTCTCAAAGCTCCCGCCCGGGCTTTGGCCGAAAATTGGAGGTAAAAATTAATCACATCCTCGACCGCGTTCATTCGGCCCGTGTGCAAATAGGGTTCGGAACTGGAAATGTCCCGGACGGTGGGCGTTTTGAACAACGCGACCGTATAGGGCAAGGCTGCGGCTGACGCACGGTCACTGGTATCCATGGACAAGGCATAAAATCCCTGCGGCGAGCCGGCTGAGTTCGTAAAACTGAAATTCCCGGCGTCGTCAACGGTGTTGGTGGCAATGATGGACCATTCAGACATCGGCTGGGCAAGGTTGGTGGAAGCCAGAACATAATACGGCCAGTCTGGCGAGCCGTTGGCGCCGCTAAAAACCAGTTGATTAGAAACCACAAACACACTGCTGATCTGCGGTGAGAGTCCCGGGACAAGTTGGGGTAAAATCTGCTGGAAACCAGGTTGGGGCGCGGGAAAATCGGGATTGGCAAAAACGTTCCAAAGCCCCAAATCAACTAAGGCTGGGTTGCTATTGGTGGGCGGCGTCTCAAACACGCCTGTGGCGTAGGGATGATTGGGCGTGGCCGGCAAGTAGGCATCATAGTTGGTCGCCCGCATCGACAACGGCGGCACGACCAGCGCAAGGAACGCCCCGGCCCCATGAATGGCATCATATTCCTCCTGTGCCGCACCGGTATTATGAAAAACAAAATCAGAGAACCCCGGCGGCGTGTGGCATGCCACGCAATTCCCCACTTCAGCACCGGCTTGAACCAAGTTGGACGATGAAAGCGTGAAAAACATCTTCAAGCCAGCGAGTTCATTGGTGCCAAATTTGAACGGTTCATTGTGCGTCGCGTAATGACCATCTGCCGGATCGGTCACAAATTGAGGATTCGTCAAATTGGTGATGAGTTGCAATAAACGCTGGCTGTATTGGAGCGGCGCTTCGCCAAAGTCAGGTTCGCGCGGCAAACCATTCTTGATGAGAAAAACATCGTAGGGCGAACCGTTAAACAGGCCATTCGTATCTTGCGAGAACACCAGCGTTTCCATATACGCCTGCATCAAGGCGGCGACGTTTTGCACAATTTGTTCGTCCGTTATGTAATTGGGGTCGTTGGTGTCCGTAATGGTCACATTCATCCGGTATTGAGGTGCGATGATGTATTGATCCGTCACCTGGGCCAAACCTTCCAGCGTTACCGCGTAAGAATACCCGCCATATTGCTGGGCCAGTGCGCCTGTGCCATCGTCGTCGCGAATAATGTGGGCGATATGATGGATGGCCGCAGCGTATTGCGTGGGGTTCCAGCCAAAATTCCGTCCAGTCAGCGTGCCCACCACCAAATCCTGCGGCGAGGCAAACTGCCCATCCAAGTGCAGAAACAACGGGACGGAACGCGGTAACAATGAATTCACCAACGTGGGCGAATTCCGCGGGGTCGTGTAGCGCCCATCGCCAATATTGGGAATGGGACTGCGCTGGCCAAAATCGCAATAGGTGCGATTCCCCGTACTTTCGTGTTCTTCCACCAAATGGCAAGCGCGGCAATTCATGGATTGACCGGCAAATGGCCCCGGCAAGGGACTATGGGTGGCAGACACCGTGACATCCATTACCGGATCGCCATTGGTAAGCTGAAAATTGGCATCGCCGCCGGAGTTGGTGTAGAAAAACTCGGCAAACCGTGTTTCTAAAAAGAGCCGTTCCCCTATGTTGGCCGTACCGGAACCATCCTCATCGGCACGGGCATGGAAGGCCGGCAACATGGCCGCCACCATAATCGCAACGGCACACAAGACACGCAGTTTAAAGTCCATGAAAACCCGGTTTGGTCCCGACATCATGCGTTCATTATTACACACAAACAAACAAGTTAAAGCTGCCAATGGCAACGGGCCTGCTGATTTTCGTTAAAATAGCGAGCCCGTGCCTGAAACATGGGTCTTAGCTCAAGGATTCCATTGCAACCGGTAATATGCCGCAGGTTGCGGCGCACTATTATCGATGAATTGGAAGAGACCGTTGGACGGCGCATTGGTGGTCAAGATGGACGACCAATCTGTCAAATTGGTCGAGACCTGCACCGAGTAGCTATAACCGGGAACACCCGCAAAGTTCAACACGGGTGCGCCATTGCTCGTGGTGATGGACGGACTGTTTTGCCCAAATAGACTGGTGGAATTAACCACCACGTTCACCAAGCCGGTGGTATAGCCGCCCTGCCCGTCCGAAACTACATAACTAAACTGGTCGTTGACGTTGTTGGCATTGTCATAGAACACATACCCGCCAGTTAACGCCGGCGTTGCCCCATTCGTGCTGGTGTTGAGACTCGATAGCACCAGGGAATCGCCGTCGGCATCAGTCCAGTTGGTCGCGAGGTCAGACAAGGCTATTTTCAAACTCAACCCCGCAGTACGGGTCACGGTCAGGATCTGCACCACCGGCGGATGATTGGTCACCACCTGGTTCAAATTGGTGCTGGTGGACAAATAGCCGGCATCACCACTGTACAAGGCGGTGATAAGGACGGTGGCACGCGGCAGACTGGCAATGGCCACGCTCGTAGCCGCGCCATTGGTAACGGTCTCAATGTCGAAGGTCACCCCATTGGTCTGGAAGGTGATGGTGCCGGTGGGATTGGTGCTGTCCAAAGTGCCGGCAAAGGTAAGGCTGTCACCAAAGCCCGAGGGGTTTTCAGACGAGGTCAGCGTCAGGATGGTGGGCGATTTCTGGACTGAAACCGAACCGTTTACCGTCAGGTTGTTGGTATTCCAAATCAGACCCGTGGCCAGCGCAGGCAACACTATGCTCGCAAACGAACCGGTGTAATTGGTGGCCTGAACCAGCTTAAAGGTATCACCCACAACCAGCGCCGACCCCATATTGGTCAGAATCAACGTGCCGCCGTAGGTAGCTGTTTTAACTCCAATGACCTGCGCGGCGTTCTGTGTGTTGTCGCGATCAATGACAAATTGCGCGGTGCCGGACAGTGTCAAACTATTGCTGACAGCCAGCGAGGATGTATCCGAGCCGCCCAAACCCGGGGCCAGGGTGCCGCCAGTCTGAATATTGACCGCACCATAGATAATTCCCGAACCGCCCAGGATACCGGCGGCAGCGACGGTAGTGGCATTCGTGCTAATCGTACCCGTACTGGCAAGCAACAAGGTGCCATTGCTCACGGTGGTAATGCCTGCGTAGATATTCGTCGTGGTAAGCGTCAACGTGCCCAGGCCAAGTTTATTCAAGCCGCCCACGCCGCCGATGGTATTGCTGATGACGGTGGAAAACCCGGCAGTGTTGAAGTTGGCGCCGCCCGCACCAAAACTCAGCAGCGGGGTGGAATTGGAGTTAATGCCCGTGGTAAATTCGGGGATATTCGCCGTCAAGGTTATGCTGCCGTTGTTGCTGACGACCAACTGGCTATAACCATCGCTGTTAGCCAGGATGGTGTTGGTGTCAAGGATGCCTTGACCGGTAATTAGACTGCCGCCGTTAAGCGTCCACACAGCCAAGCCTCCGTTGAGGGCGGCTGAAGTCAGCATGATGCTATTAGTGCCATTATAAACGAAAGTTCCACCGGCATTGACCGTCATGGCCGCACTGTAACCAGAGGCCGACGGAGGATTATTGGTCACACCGCCGTATTGCACCCAGAGGCCACCGTTATTTACGTTAAATACACCGCCGCGCCCCACTAGCAATGACCCATAGTTTGTCACTATGCCGGCGGTATTCATGGTCTGGCTGTTGGGCGTGCCTGCCGTGGGTGAACTGCCCACTTGAACATAAGCGTTGGTGCCTACGACAACTGTGGAGCCGGCTTGGAAATTAACCGTGGCACCAGCATAGTTGACCGGCATGTGCCAGCCGCCGGTGGCAGCCTGTTCGTTCCCCGTCACGTTAATAGTACCATTGGTCACGGTGGTAGGACCAGTGTAGGTATTCGTGCCAGAAAGTGTCAGGGTACCGCTGGTGCCATAATTGATTCCATAACCATTGCCATTGTCGCTAATGGTACTGCCGATGGTGCTGGAACCGGAATAAACGCCAATCGCCGTGTTGCCAAGCAAATTGACCGGGCCGGAAATGATGGCACCGGAATCCATCCGAAGCGCGCCGATATTTTCACTATTACCCGGACCGGAAACATTGTTGGTGGCTGCATCAACCACCGTGCTGCCATTGAGATATAATGTCCCGCCGCTGGCAATATTAATGGTGGCAGCACTGTTAATACTAGGCACCGCACTGTTGATGGCCGTCTTGGCCGTGCCACCGGGGCTGGCCGGAATGTTCAAGACGCCAGTGAAGCTGGCAAGCGAACCGCCTAACACCGTGCTGGCCCCGGAAATTTCCGTGATGTTGATGGTACCCGAACCAACGACTGGATTGGTCAGAATGCCGCTGCCAATGTTCAAGGCCAGAATGTTTGTGCCCAAGGTAATTGTGCCCGTGCCAGCCGCACCGGCGGCATTCATTTGCACCGTGCCGTTATTGACAGTCGTACCGCCCGTGTAACTATTGGCTGCCCCCAGCACCAGCGTGCCAGAACCCACGTTCGTTACTGAACCAGTGCCGGTGATGGCACCGGCAACCGTGACGCTATCTGTCCGCGTGGCCAATAATATCCCGTTGTTAGTGATGGTTCCCGATGGCAAGGTACCAGCAGTGTCGTTATTGCCAATTTGAACGGTTGCACCGCTGGCAATTGCTAACCCGCCAGCCACGGTAGTGCCGGCATTGTCAAAAACGACTTCGCCGCCACTCACCGTAACGCCACCAGAAAAGTTGTCACCGCCGGTTTCAGACAAGGTCAAAGTGCCCGTGCCTTGCTTTATCAATGAGGTTGTGCCGCTGATTTTGCCGGTGCCTGTGAAGGTGTAAGGCAACGCGTTATTGCTCACCGTCAGGCTTCCCGGCGCAACGGCTGCCGCCAAGTTTACCGTGGTGGCGCCCGCAGCGGTGTCGTTAAAAAGAACTGTGGCCGTGTCTTGATAAGGATAGGGCGTCACACCATCAGAAGTCGTGACCCAATCGGAAGTGGTGAGAATATCCCAAACACCAACATTGATTCCGTTGGTCTGGCCGTTCCACGTAATGGGAACATTTAAGACGGGGCCAGCCGTCAGCACCAAGTCAATGGAGCCCTTCGTAGTGTTGTTTGTCAGATAGCCGGCCGGGTTGCCAGCCGGAGGCAGCACCAAACCAAGATTGGTCAGGTTATTTCCACCGTCCACCAATCCCGAGGCTGTGCCGTACAGAACCAGCGTCAACTGCGCCGGATAGGTCATGCCCGGCACGAAGGTAATGTTGAGGAGATTGGTCGAACCAGTGTTTACAAAAGTACCGGCCACAAAATTAGTCAGGGCAGTATTGATTGCAATATTGATCGTGCTGTTGCTCAGGATCAGTTGTGAGTTGTTATTAATGCAACCGGAATTGCCAAAGGTGAGGGTGCTTCCCTCCACCGTCGTGGTGCCGCTATAAGTATTGGCTGCGTTCAAGGTCAAGGTCCCCGTGCCATCTTGAATCAACGAGCCTGTGCCGGAAATTACTCCGGAGAATGTCTGCGCTGCCAAGCTGTCGAAGCTCAGTACGCTGTTATTGGTAATCAAGCCAGAGTAAAGGCCGCTACTGCCCAACTCACCTGCGCCGCCGATCGACAACGTGCCGCCACTGATGGTGGTGGCCCCCGTATACGTATTCGTGGCGGTTAGTGCCAACGTGCCAGCACCGACCTTGTTCAAGGTGCCACCGCTGCTCGTGAGCGGTGTGGCGTGGATGACAGACTGGCCGCCCGAATCAATGCTATACGCCTGATTGACCGCTGCGCTATAACGACCAGAGTAATCGTAGGTGTCCGCCGAAGAATATTGCAAAGTGCCGCCAGCGAAGGTGATGGTGCCGGATGCGCCCAACGGTCCGGAAGTACCAGCCGTTTCCGTAGCACCCACATTCAAGGTACCGGCGCTTAAAGTTGTGCCACCGGTATAGGTGTTGGCGGCCGCGTTAGTGAGCGAACCTGCGCCAGCCTTGGTCAAGGTGCCAGCCCCACTCATAACCGAGGTGACATTTGCGCCCTGCCCCGACGAGATATTGAACTTGTGAGTGGTGGATGTGCCAAGCAACGCCACGGTAACGCCGCTAATGCTCAAATTCGTGCCCCCGTTGTTTCCAATGGTGCCATCACCCCAATTGATTTGCGCGGTGGTCGTGGCCGTGCTGGCAGCGGCACCTTTTTGAATAGTAGTGGAGTTAAGCGTCACTCCATTGGTCATGCCCACCGTGCAGTTCAACGTAATCGTATCGGGGCTGCCAGCACCCGGCGGTGCGAGCTGGTTGTTGGCAAAAGTGAGGTTGGTAACATTGGCCACACCGCTATTGGTCATGCTGAACAGCGCAGTAATATTGATGGTATCGTTGGTCACGTTGCTTTGGCTGTTAACCTGGCCAAGAGTCATGCTCGAGGCGTTCAAGGTTCCCGCGCCCATCTTCAAGTTGGATGTAATGGTAATACCACGACCGGTGCTGTTGGCCGTGGGCGAAGCCCGGCCAATGGTAACGGAGCCAAATTGGGCGTACAAGGTGCCCAAGGTTGAGTCGAAGGTGTCCGTCGGGTGATCGCTGGCTTGAAACGAATCGTGACTGCTCACCACGAGTGTGCTTAGGCTGCCGCCGCCGGTGGCACCAGCGATGGTCAAAGTTGGATTAGTTAATCCATTGGTGAATTGAATGGTACCCTGCGAACGGCTGCCACTGTTTCCGAGGTTAATATTGGCGGAGTTAATAATGTTGCTCTGCCCCAAATATAAAACAGCCGATGGCATGGTGCCGCTGCCGCCGGAGGCACTGCCTACGTTGACACTGGTAGCAGTGATGACATTCGTTTTGGACAAGATTACATTCACAGTTCCACCTCCCGCTGACGTGTTACCTGACGAGCTTGCCACCGCCAGCGTGCCCGCCGAATTGGTATACGTAAAGGTACTGACACTACCGATGTTCACCGTAAGATTGCTGCCGCTGGCTAAAGGAGCAAAGTTGAGCATCGTTGGCGATACCGCCAAGGCTGAACCCACCACACCGGTAATGGTGATGCTGGGCAGATAGCTCACATTGGTAAAAACCATGTTGGTGAAAATCTGCGCCGTGTTGGTGATGTCAAAAACCACGTTGGTAGCCATGTTGAAATTCAAGGTGGCAGTGGGAGGCAATGCTTTATTGACGATGGTCCGCAGCGTGCCATTGGTAACATTGATATTGCCGGCAAAGGTACTGGCTCCACCCAGCACTAACGTGCCCAAGCCAATCTTGGTAATATTGTAGCCGCTGCCACCATCGCCTACGGCACCATTGAGCATCAATGTTTTGCCGGAAGTAACGTTCCACGTTTGGCTCGCACCAAGCGTCAAGGGATTGCCCCAGGTCATATTCACTGCCGAAGCCGACATATCAATGCCGCTCGCGCCCAAGGTCAATGTGCCGGCACCGGTCACACTAATGTCGGAAGCGGCATTGGTAATGGCCATGCTGCCCCAGGATTGGGATGAACCCAGTGTCAAACCCGCGCCCAACGACGAGCCATACCAAACAGCGTTGCTGCTGGAATTGGGCACCACACCGTTGGTCCAACTGGCACCGGCAGTAAGGTCGGTTCCGGTGGCTCCCTTGTATACACCGGTGGCAGCAAAAGCAGGCACGAGGGAAAGCACAATAGCGGTCGAAACGGCCAGCAACAGTTTTTTCATTATGATTAGTTCTAAGGGTTTCCGCTAAGCTAACAAATGGCAACGCGTACCTACTAGAGCATGAATATGCTCCAAACTGGTGACGCCGCTGGTTACATTTAAATCGTGATGTTCCTCCCTTGCCTAAACCGCCATAATCCGGCCAGATGAAAACCATCCTCTTGTTATTGGCAACATTTACTGTTGTTGCCATGACCACCACCGCTGAAACAGTGGCGGAGCTTTATTCAGTCCAGAATTTTGGGGCCAAAGGCGACGGCAAAACCGACGACACCGCCGCTTTTCAAACGGCGCTGGCGGCGGCAGCCAAAGCCGGTGGCGGAACGGTATATGCCCCGCCGGGTAATTATTTCTTTGCCGGCCATCTGACGGTTCCCGCCTCGGTTACCCTCAAAGGCTCATGGGAATCTGTCCCGGCACACACCGGCCTACGCGATGCTGGCGGTGCCAAACCCACGGATGGCGGCACGACTTTTCTGGTCACAGAAAATGAAGGCAAGGAAGACGGCGCGCCGTTTATCACCTTGGACGGCAACTGCACGCTCAAGGGCGTGGTCGTTTATTACCCCAATCAAAAAACCGACGAGGAACCGAAGCCTTATCCTTGGGCCATTGCCATGCGCGGGAAAAATCCCTCTGTCCTCAGTGTTGAGTTGCTCAATCCCTACAACGGCATTGACGCCAGCCAAAACGAACGGCATCTCATCCGGGATGTGCAGGGCCAACCGTTGCGCCGCGGTGTGTTTGTGGATGCCATCTACGATATCGGACGGATTGAAAACGTGCATTTCAACCCGTGGTGGAGCATGAAACCAAAATTATTCCGCTGGCAACAAGAACACGGCGAGGCGTTTATTTTCGCCCGCACAGACTGGCAGTATGTATTCAACACTTTTTGCTTTGGATACAACATCGGTTACAAGTTCACCAAAACCAAAGCTGGCGTCTGTAACGGCAACTTTCTCGGCATTGGGGCCGACGACTGCTTCACGGCGATTGACGTTGAGGACTGCGCCAGCTTTGGCCTGTTGATTTCCAATGGAGAATTCACTTCATTCCACGGCCCCGACCCGACCATGGTACGCGTGGAGGATAAAAACACCGGCACCATCCGTTTCGTCAACTGCGCCTTTTGGGGACCGTGCAATCAGGTTGCCAAAATCAGTGGCCGGGGCACGACGGGCTTTAGCGATTGCACCTTTGTACAATGGGATTCAAAGCAGGAAGGCCGTCAGGCCATTCAAGCTGAAAGCGGCTCGCTGTTCGTGCGTGGCTGTGAATTCAAGGAAGACAAACCGCAAGTTTTGCTCGGGGAAAATGTACGCCACGCCGTCGTTGCCGAGAACATTTATCACGGCAAAATGCAAATCACGAACCATAGCAAATCGGTCATTAAGGCCGACGAATCAACTGGAAATTAACCTGCTAACCTGCCGCCAGCTTGCAACGTCTGGTTCCACACATGACTAAAGCTCTCTTGTTCCTGGCATTCGCCGCCACGGTATTGTCTGCACGTGCTGAAAATTACGTGGCTGCAAATGATGTCACCTGGAATTCCACCGGCACGAACGAAAATGATTCCATGCCCTTGGGCAATGGCGATATTGCGATAAACGTCTGGACGGAACAAAACGGCGATATTGTATTGTTGCTGGCCAAGTCCGACGCATGGAGCGAAAACGGCCAGTTGCTCAAGCTCGGCCGCGTGCGCGTCAAATTGGAGCCGAACCCGTTTGCCAACCAGCCAACCTTCTCCCAGACGTTGAAACTGGAGTCCGGCGAGGTGGAGGTCCGCGCCGGAAATAATTTGGCCCGCATCTGGGTGGATGCCAGCCACCCGGCGGCCCATGTCGAAATTCAAACCGCGCAACCCGTCCAGATGCAAGTCACATCCGAACCTTGGCGCACCAACTCATGTTATCTCAACGAGCAAGCTGTGGGGCGGGCACCCCTGTATGAGTGGAGTGGTATTCCTGACGGCCTGACTTTGGACGCAGACACCATTTTACCAGCGCAAACTGGCCGCGTTTCCTGGTGCCATTTTAATTCACGCAGCATGTACCCCGTAGTTTTTCAAGACGAACACTTGGAATCGCTTTTGCCGAAATATCCCGACCCGCTTTTGCATCGCTGTTTTGGTGTGACCATGAAGGGCGAAGGATTAACCAGCCGTGATGATTTGACCCTGGCATCAACACGCCCGGCGCGCACACAACGCCTTGACTTATATGCGCTCACCTGCCAGACCAACACGCCCGAAGCATGGCGTACTGGCTTGGACCAAATTGTTGCCTCCACCGATGCCGTCAAAATCAATTCCGCCCGCAAGGCGCATGAGCAATGGTGGGCGGCTTTTTGGACTCGGAGCTGGATTCATGTCAGCGGCACGCCCGAGGCCGAAAAGGTGTCACAAGGTTATGCCATGCAACGTTACATGACCGCTTGTGCCGGGCGGGGTGCGCAACCCATCAAATTCAACGGCTCGCTGTTTACGGTGGGCCATGCCATGGCCGAAGGCGAAAGCCAAAATGAACACAATCATAATCCCGATTACCGGGCATGGGGCGCATCGTATTGGAACCAAAACGACCGGATGCTGTATTGGCCTTTGCTGGCAGCCAGCGATTACGACCTGTTGGCTCCGTGGTTCAACATGTATGTGCGAGACCTGCCACTGGTGCAGGACCGCACCCGAACCTATTATCACCATGACGGCGCAGGCTTTATCGAGACGATTCTTTTTTGGGGGCTCCCCAACGTGAACAACTATGGCTGGAACAACCCCGGACCAGATTTACGGAATGAATATATCTGTTACCACGTCCAGGGTGGGTTGGAAGTGCTGGCGCAAATGCTGGACGAATATGACCTGACACAGGACGCCACCTTTGCCAAAACCTCGCTGCTGCCCATGGCCGATGGCGTTATCACCTATTACAATGAACATTGGCAACGCGGCCCGGATGATAAAATTCTCATGGCCCCAGCGCAGGCTATCGAAACCTACCAAAAAACCGCCGTTAATCCCACCCCCGACATCGCCGGTGTCAAGTGCATTCTGCCGAGATTGCTGGCCTTGCCGGCCGGTTTGGGAACGCCAGCGCAACGACAGTTATGGGCCAAGGTCGCCGCTGATTTACCAGCCATTCCGACGGGAACCACCGCCAAGGGTAAACTTCCGCCCAAGGGACATGGCGATCCGGATGGCAAACCCACCATTTTGCCGGCCCAAAAATATGACGGCCCTCTCAATACCGAAAATCCCGAGTTATATCCTGTCTTTCCTTACCGGCTCTATGGCGTGGGAAAACCTGATTTGCAACTGGCCCGCAATACATTTGCCGCGCGACTTTTCCATTTTGGCAAATGCTGGGGCCAGGATGGAATTGAAGCGGCCATTTTAGGGCTAACGGATGAAGCCCGTAAAGTAGCAGCGCAGGAATTTACTTCTTATGGCAACCAGCGTTTCCGCTGGTTCTGGGCCAAAAATAATGACTGGATACCAGATATGGATAACGGCGGCGGCGGCATGATGACGCTCCAAATGATGCTCTTGCAGTGCGACGGTAAACGCATCCAACTCCTGCCTGCCTGGCCTGAAACCTGGACAGCAGATTTTAAACTACACGCACCCCTGCAAACCACTATTGAAGGTCACGTTGAACATGGCAAACTTACTAACTTAAAAGTCTCGCCGCGTGAACGGGCAAAAGACATAGTAGTTGTTCCCACCTTGCAGCCAGACATAACCAAGTGATGACGAAAGCCGGGCAATAAAACTCCCTGCCTGTTCAGAACTTTAAATAGGGCCTGGCTCAACCGGCAATGACCGATGGCAGCATGACGGTTATCCATTCATGGCGCTGCGCCATTCGTGGTGCTGCTGCATTTCAAAGAATGTTCCAGGAAATTATCCAATACCTTGTCGAAACCTGGGCCGCCGGGGAAAGAGTGCCCGCCATTGGGCGTCATCCAGTACATCACATCGGCGTGCGCGGCTTGAAGCTGTTGGTACAGCCATTTGCCATGCAAGCCGGGCACAATCGGGTCTTTTTCTCCGTCACAAATCAGCAAGGGAGGCACATCGCCCCGAATATGGCCAGCCGGGCACATCTGTTCGTATAAGTCCTGGTGTCCTGGCGTGTCCGGAGTGACCCCGTGAAATAAAAACCGTAAACGCGGGCGGGAATCATTGAGAATAAGGCTGTCTGCCTGCCGAAATGATAGCTGGCCATCTTGATTCGTAACGACATCGTCTGGACCTTGATTCCAAAAACGCAAAAAGTCCGTTGGGGAAATGTAACTAAAACTCCCGGCGACCTGTGCGCTCACGCCTTCAAGCCCCGGCGTTGGTCCGCCATCGTCAAAAGATTCTGGAACCATGGCCACCATCAGGCTCAAGTGACCACCCGCCGAGCCGCCGGTCACCTCAATGCGATTGGGGTCGATATTAAACCGTTGTGCATTTTTGCGGATAAAGCGAATGGCATTGCGGCAGTCTCGAATACACGCAGGAAAGCCGCCCCGCTTGCCCAGACGATATTCAATGGAAAAAACCGCAAGCTGATGACGAATAAACGCTTGATGTCCGCCAACGGATTCAAGGCTTGGCGCGAAACTGCCGCCATACCACCAGCCGCCGTGAATTTCTACAATGGCCGGAACCTGCCCAGGGGAGTTAGTCAACAAAAACGCATTTAGTTTCAGTTCCTTCCCGTTCACCTGACAGTAGGTGATGTTCAAGTCTGCTGTATATTCCGCAACCGATGGTTGTGAATTGCTTTGCGCCTTCAAGGCAACGATTCCGGGCAGAAACAGAAGAAGAACCAGCCATGACAGCCAGCCTGCAAATGAATAATAACTACGCGTCATGCTGCCCATGAAAAACTTCGGCCAGCCATTTGTCCAGTTTGTAAGCGGGACATTACGGTGTATGTTCAAACTGATCGGCGAGGCAGTTTGAAGATACGCCCCAACACATACAGCTTGAAAATAACAGGCTCAAGCTTAGGCTACTGACGTTTGATGCCCACGGTACATTCCATTTCGCGCTTCAGCGGAAAGCTGGCCATCCCGGTATGGTTGACGATTGGCTGGATATGTCTCCTGGCCTTTCCTGTCTGGGCACAGAACTCGACCAGCGGTGACAGTTCCCAGACCAAACGTGTGCTCCTGATCTTCAGCGAGGCGCGGGATTTGCCCGGGAATGTGCTGATGGAGCAATCGGTACGGGCGCAGATGATCAAGGATAATACAAACCATATCGAGTTTTACACGGAAAGAATGGACGCCAGCCACTTTCCAAACCCGAAGCATTACCGTTTGTTCCGCGATTATATTAAAAACAAGTATGCGGGACAGAATCTGGATTTGGTACTGATGTTCATGGAGCGTGATTTCATGCTGGCGCACGAGTTGCCCACCAGTCTGCTGACAAATCTACCGGTGATCTATGTGACCGTGAACAACCTTGAGGTACCCCAACCGCCGGAAGGACGCCCGTTCACGGGGGTTTTTCAGCATTACGATCTGCAAGGAACCATTAAATTTATTTTTCATTTACAGCCAGAAACGCGGCATGTGGTGATTATTGGCGGGACCTCAACGGCTGACCAGGTGGTGATGCAGGGCTTGAGTGAGATTGGCCATTCAATTGACGGGGTAAATTTTGAATTTTGGACCAACCAGCCGGTTGAAGAGATTTGCGAGCGGGCAAAGACACTTTCCCAAGACACCGCCATCTTGCTGGGCACCATCCAAAAAGATGCCAGTGGCCAGCCTCAATATACTTCGCACGTGGTCCAATTGCTCGCGCCTACCGCTGCGGTGCCCGTTTATGTGCTGGGTGATGGCTTGATTGGCAGCGGTGCCCTGGGTGGCAATGTCATTAGTTTCGGAGACCTGGGCGTAGCCGCAGCAAAACTGGCAACGCGCTCGCTGGCTGGAATCCCGATCAGCCAACTGCCCGTGGAAGTCCGGTCAAATGGCGTGCCTATGGTGGACTGGCGGGCCATGCAACGATGGCATATCAAGCCCGGCCGGTTGCCAGCCAGTTGCGCCCTGCTCTATCAACCACACACACTTTGGGAAAGTTACCGGGGAATCATTGTCCTGGTTGCGGCGGGTTTTTTGGCCCAGGCCATAACCATTGCCGCGTTGCTGGTGCAACGGCGCCGCCAGCTCATTGCCGAGGCGGAAATCTTGAAACAACGCACGGAACTGACCCACGTGACACGCGTTTCTACCATGGGGCAACTGGCCTCGGCCTTGACTCACGAACTGAACCAACCGTTGGGCGCTATCCTGCGCAACGCCGAGGCGGCGGAAATTTATCTCCAGTCAGACCAGCCGAATTTAAACGAGGTCCGGGCCATCCTTACCGACATCCGCCGGGATGATAAACGGGCCGGCAATGTCATTGACCGGATGCGCAGCTTGTTTAAACGGCAAAAACTGACGTCAGGCACTTTGGATTTGCGTGATTTGGTGGAAGACACCGTTGCCATGGCCCGGCCCGATGCCGCTGCCCGGCAGGTAAAGTTAAAGGTTGAAATTGCGCCTAATTTGCCGCCTGCCCAAGGCGATCGCGTGCATATACAACAGGTGCTGTTAAATTTGATATTGAACGGGATGGATGCCATGAACACCATTCCCAAAACCCGCCGCAACTTGGTGGTGGGCGCAGTTAAAACTTCAAATGATAATCTGCAGATCTCGGTGGCCGATAGCGGCATTGGCATATCACCAGATAATGCGAACCATATTTTCGAACCCTTCTTTACCACCAAGTCTAACGGCATGGGCATGGGCCTGGCCATTTCCCGTACGATTATTGAGGCGCATGGCGGGGAAATTTGGATGAAAAGCAATGCCATGGAAGGCACCACTTTTACCTTTCTGCTGCCGCCAGCAGGAGCTGAAAAGATTAATCCTGGCGACTTGCCAGCACCGCATTGAGGTTTAACTTAAGCACATGCCAACACCCCCGAAAAATTCTGGAACAGTTTTCATTGTTGATGACGACAAGTCCTTTTTGCGGTCGGTATCGCGCCTGCTAACGGCGGTGGGCTATACCGTGGAATCCTTTGGTTCCCCGCACGAACTTCTGGCGCAGCTAGGACCGGACCGGCACGGCTGTGTGGTGGCTGATTTGCAAATGCCGGAAATCAACGGGTTGCAATTGCAAGAGCTCTTGCGCAAAAGTGTCAATCCCCTGCCGGTAATTTTTCTGACCGGCCAGGGTGACATTCCCACCAGCGTCAGCGCCATGCGCAGCGGCGCGGAAGATTTTTTAACCAAGCGCGCGCCACAAGAAGATTTGCTCGCGGCCGTTGAGCGGGCCATGGAGCGCGATTCCAACGAACGACGTCAACGCCAGCGCCGTCAGGAATTAAACGGACGTCTGGATGAATTAAGCGAACGTGAAAAGGAAGTATTAAGCCATGTTGTCCGTGGCAAAATGAACAAGGAAATCGCCGCCGACCTCAATATCAATCTGCGCACGGTAAAACTTCACCGGACGAATATCACCAGAAAGTTAAATATCCAGTCGGTCGCCGAACTCACCCGCATGGTTGACGAACTAGGACTGTTTAGCCCGCCCAAAACCGCCCGCCCCGCCTGATCCAGCTAGCCTGCCCGGCCACACCTGCCCCAAGGGGCAGTAGCAAAGATGTCAGCATCCGGCCTATACTAGGAAAATTTGTTGAAGCAAACCTATTGCAGGCAAGCTTTTAGCAATTCGATTTTTTGAACGTTGATCCGGGCACAGTTGCATTTTTTTTGAGGGTTGCACCCTACCCTCCGCGACCTGTGCCCGGATTTCTTTTTTCCAAATCCACCGATGTTTATTTTTATCATTATTATTGTCCATACATACCCCAAGGGGCAGTTGTAACCATGACCACAGCCGGGGTATACACGGGGTGTTGTATCATGCCATGACAAATCAATTACTGGCGTCACAAAGCATAATGCCATCCGCGGCGAAAGCCAGGGAGGAGGAATCTCCATTCATCATTGAATTCTACATGGTGCAATGCATTGGCTTTCAATGCATGGCCTATCGCGATGAAGATGGCAAATGGCGCACTGCCTTGGACAATTCCGAACTGCCCGGCGATGTCATAATTCTGGGCTGAGCTTCCAAACTCAGTTCCCAGGGGTGGGCCCGGAAAAGCCAGCGCCCCGGTTTGGTTTGACCAATTGACGGTGTTCTCCCGGCGTCCGGCGGAATTGCCGTGCAAATCGCCGGCAAAAATATCCGTAAGAAGCAAACCCGGTTTCCTGGGCGATGGTGGAAATTTTCAAATCGGTTCGTTCCAGCATTTTACGTGCATGCTCAAGGCGAAAGCGCGTGATTTCCTCTGTGATGGTCCGTCCAATCTCCCGTTTAAAATGCATTTGCAATGTGCGGCTCGCCACGTTGGCGTGCAGGGCAATTTGCTCCGGCGTAATTTTGTGGGAAAAATTATGCCGGATATACTCGTAGGCCGCCCGGGTGCAAAAACTGCCCCCCACATGCGTGTCGGTTGATTCCCGCACGGACACTCGCGCAGGAGGTATGACGGTTGGTTTAGCAGGCGGCACCTCACCATTCATAATTTGATTCAGTATTTGAGCGGCGCGGTAGCCAATCTCAAATTCATTAATTTCAACACTCGATAACGGCACCGGCATTAGCTTCATGATTTGTGGATCGTTGTTGATGCCAAGCACGGCAACATCCTGGGGAATGCGCAAGCCTAGCAAACGGCAAACCGACATGACCTCGATCGCCAAGCGGTCATCCTCAACCATGATCCCCACGGGCTTGGGATGCGCCGCCAGGCATAATTTCAACCAGGACAGACGATCGCGACGGTCGGATTGTTGGGACTTGCGGCGGCCCGGCTCCCGGGAGAAATCCAAGATGACCGGCATGACACCGGTGACACCAGCCACAGCTTGAAAACCGGACTGTATCAGGTCTGTCTGCAGCAGGGGAAACCGCCGGTAAAATGCGAGATTGGCAAAGCCACGCTCCAGCAGGTGACCAGCCCCCATTTCACCAGCCAGTTTCCAATCTGGCAAAACGTTCAGCCCGTTTTCAGCCTGGGGCGCTCCACAAATTTCCACGATGGGACAGATACAGGCGTCCAATAGTTTATAGCGTTGGCAAACGGGCAATGCCAGAATGCCATCCCAACGGTCTTTTAGACTGGAAGACTGAAATGGCAGGACAATTTTATTTAAGCCGCACCACCAGCCGGCTTCCGTGCCATAGGCATAAATTCCATCAACAATTCGGCGGGCATCGGATTCCAGCACCAATCCCACGCATTTGCTCATGCCGGTGGATAACTTTACCGGCTCACCAAGCCCGGACGAATCAAGTGATTCAATGAGTCGTTGCATAAATTAAGGAATTGGATGTAGTGCGGCTGGCTATGCGGTTTATCGGGCTTGCGCCAAAGTGAATATGCTTTGCGTTAGATTGCATATTATTTCCTTAGACTTCCGAATGATTCGATTGAATAATCCCCGTGTAAAAGTCCATTAATATGGGAATGCAAAATTCCCATTCAAACTCCGTGCTGGATGCATCGGGGTGTTCATCCTTCAAAGTTTGATAAATTACCATGGCGTTTTTTTGTGTCGATTTTTAAGGCGGGTGCGTTACTCAGGGCTTCAGCAAAAGCCTTCAACTAAATTTTCTATGCCCAACCAAGTCACGACAGTAACTGGCCGGATGAACAATATTCCCCGGGCAACCCGATTGGAACCTTTTGACCTCTCGGCCCGCCAGTTGCAGGTACTGGAACTGGCCGCGCAAGGTTTGAACCGGGAGCAAATGGCGCAGAACCTGGGCATTGCCAATTCGACCGTACCGCAACATTTGAAAGCCATCTACCGAAAGCTCGGCGTGCCTAATCGCACGGCGGCCGTGGCATTGGCATTGACGGCTGGCATTGTAAATAATCCGCCGCCCAACACACCATGTTGTCCTCGCTGCGGATTTCGCATGAGTTCCGACTGCCACTAATAACCTGCCGGCAACCGGGAAACGCTGTACCTTGAAACAGCCTGGCTTTGATCCGGCAGGTCGCAGCTTCGCAGCTAACCTTAGTAGATTCATAAAACCTGAATTGGTTTAGGATATTGCGCTTTGCAAAAGTAAATACCGGGAGGCGTTTGCACACCTCCCGGATTGATTTAATTTATTTAGGGCAGCTTTTCTAGCAAGGTGCCCGCACCTTTGTTCAGTAATAACTATTGTACAAGGTCCGCGCATCCGTGGCGGTAAATCCGTATGTTGAATATTCCTGCACTTCGTCGATAACACCGTTGAAGTTCAGGTTCAAGTTGCGAATATCGCGGCCTACTGCCGTGCTGATCGTATTGGCCATGCTGCTCAGGGTTGTGCCCGTGGCTGACGTCGACAAGGAACCATCAATGTAAATGCTTCCGGTCAACCCGGAGCGCACTGCCACAATGTGATGCCAATTGCCATCATTGACCGTGGCCGTGGTGGCGAAGTTGAACTCATAGGTGCCGCTGCCGTACAGATAGAAGGCAACGGTGCCATTGGCATTCACGGACAATTGATACTCACCATTGAAGCCACCGGGATCACGTTGCTGAATAATTACCCCCTGCGCAGTAGCAGTGGTTTTAATCCATGCAGCCACGGTAAAGTTATTGGTACCACTCACCGAAGGTCCGGTGCCAAAAGTAACCCAATTACTTGTGCCGTTGAACTGAATACCGTCGCCGGAAAACCCAGTCACCCAGGTAGCTCCACCATTGCCGGACAAAGTCCCGTTATAACCGTTGCCCGAAGAATCGGTAGCGGTTGTGCCACTGCCGTCGTTAAAGTGCCAGTTGCCGGTGGTGGCTGGCAATGGCGTTGCGCCGGCATAGGCAGAGAGCGGGCTCTCGCCGTTGGCATTCACCGCACTCACGGCGTAATAGTAGGTATTGCCGCTAGTAACGGCCGTGTCGGAATAATTGGTGGCAGCAGAGATTGTCGCCAGCAAGTTATAAGTTCCGCCACTCCCGGTAGTGGAGCGATAAACCTTGTTTTGAGTTATGCCCAAACCGGAGGATTGCACCCACCCCAGATTCACCACAAGATTGCCGCCAGTCGCAGTCAATCCAGTAGGCGCCGGCGGCGGCGGGAAGTAAGTCTTGTAGAGGTTATAAACATCCGTTGCACTCAAGCCAGCGTTGTTATAAACCCGCACTTCGTCAATGGTGCCAGTGAAGTTGAGGTTGTTGTTTCGCACGTCCCGGGCCAAATAGGTGCCAATGGAGCCCGCCATGTCAGCCACGGCAGTACCATTCGTGGTGGCAGACAAGGCACCATCGACATAGATGTTACCTGTCACTCCACTACGCACAGCGACCACCTGATGCCACAAACCATCGTTTACCGTCTGGGTGGTGCCGAAATTAAACTGATAAGCACTGTCGCCATAGGCCATAAACTGCAGGGTGCCTCCGGCATTTAACGAGAATTGATACTCGCCGTTAAATCCCGAGTCCCGTTGCTGGATGATTACTCCAGCCGCACTGCTTGTGGTCTTGATCCAGGCGGCAACCGTAAAACTATTCTGTCCGCTGACTGACGGGCCGGTGCCAAAGGACACCCAGTTGCTGGCACCAGTGAACTGCAAGGCGTCTCCGGTAAAGCCAGTCACCCAAGTTGCGCCCGTTCCCTGAATCGTACCGGTATTGCCGTTGCCGGAGGAATCATTAGCCACCGTGCCGCTGCCTTCATCGAACTTCCAATACCCGGTCGTGGCATATTGTGGCGTGGCCCCGGCGGAAGAAGTCAGCGGGCTTTCAGCAGTCGCATTGATGGCACTAACCTCATAATAATAGGTATCATCGCCCAACACTGCCGTGTCAGTGTAACTAGTGGTCGCCGGAATAACGGCCAGCAAATGATACGGTCCACCACTGCCATTGATGGAGCGATAAACACGATTATAGGCAATGCCTGTGCCAGTAGATTGCGTCCACGTAAGATTAACAACCCCCGCGCCGCTGTTGGCGGCCAGACTCGTCGGGGCCGGAGGCCGGGTTACCGTGCCACCTATCGTATATGAGTATGGGGCCGAGTGAATGCCATTGGCTGAGACCACGAACGGATAGGTTCCATTGGCCAGCCCCGCGGGCAATGTCAACGACGTGCTCAAGATGTTTGTGCCGGTGGCAACGTTGCAGGTGCTCCAGTTCAAAGTCCGGCAATACTGAACGTGACTGGCTGAATTGGTGAGGTAGACGATCGGCCGGCCGGTATCCATCTGCTTATCGTCGCCGTAAGCCGCACCTTGCGAGATACCGTTCAGCAATTTGCCGAAAATGGCATAGGAACCATCGTAATTGACAATGACATTAGAAATGGAAGGAACACCATTCGTAACCGCCGTTCCATCGGGCTGGTAGCTATAAACTTGGGCGTTACCATACGAGAACAATATGGTCCCATCCGGCATGTCCAGCATTTGAGTGCCATAGGGAATGATTGACGCACTGGTGCCACCCGTGGGACTGCCAACCAATGTAAACGAATTCGCAGCATAGTCATATTCGTAGAAGTAAGTCGTGGAACCAAAATTGGTATCCGTGCCGAGTGCGCACAGGATTTTACCATTGAACATCATGGCGCCGGACGAATCAACCGCGCCGAGATTATTGGGAATCGTTGCCCCCGCAGCCCATGTACCTGCATTGGTTGTGCCGGTCGGCGTGTAAATCACAGTGTGATTTGTTGCTCCAATGTAAAAAGCTTTGCCGTTCGGCAGCAAGAACCCCGGTCCAAGTTCCCCGCCGTAACCATACATCGTCACGGGCACCGGATTATCCGCGACCCATTTGTTCAACGACGGAATATAACGCTCGGTGTTAGTCCCGAACGGATCAATGGTTATCGTGCTGCCATCGGCAAGCTTGACCCAAGCCGCTTCATCCTGGCCGTCAATACTGGTTGATCCCGTCGACCAAGTATTGGCGACGATATCATAGACCAGACAGGGCGTACCCGTGCCGAGGGACGCCACCATGACATTGCCGTTAGGCAGGGTTTCAGATTCGGAATCTATAAGGTCTCTGCTTGGTTGTGGCTGTTGGGTCCAGACATTGCTGATCGGGTCATAGGTCTCACAGTTGGTGCCGCCAGAACCATACTCACCGCCTGAGGCAAATAGACGTCCGTCCGTCAACACCTGGGATTGCCAATACGTTCTTGTATCGTGCATGGAGGCCAAATTGGTCCACGTACCATTGATATAATGGCCATTACTATCCGGTGAAAGTTTGTACCAACTTGATCCATTTTGGACCATGACCGTGCCATCGGATAGCAATTGCATCAAGCCCGCACCGCCCGGTGCCTGGTTGGAGAGTGCTGTCCAAGTTCCGGCAGCCTGGGCTGCAGGTTGTGCTGCCAGGGCTGCCAACATTACCAGGAACGCGGTGGAGGTTTGATAAATTAAAGAGCCATTTCTCGCCGATGGTTTTGGGATTTTTTTCAGCAATTTTATAAATGGTTGCGGGAGTTTAGATGAGACAAGAGACACGACAGTTATCAATGATTTCATAGGTCAATGCGACTGCTTATTGCGTTCTAGGTTGGGTTGAGTAGAGTTAAACGAATCCGACTTATTGCAAATTGCAATTTACGTTTTGCGTTTTGACCAGAGCTTGTGTCAGGACAATACGGGACGACCATGGCAGTTTTGTATCATGTTTGTTCGACGAACCCCGGTGAGACTGGATAATTCATCGCGATTCAGCAGCCGTTTCAATACTTGAACGGTTGGGACATCGAAATACTTACCTCATTTCTTCATACATAATGCCACTACCAAAAGGGGCATTTATGGATGACGAAGTATGTCTAACACAATGCAGACAAACTGAGAATACCACATTCGGGTTAGTTCATATGGGGTGTAACAATTAACCCGTTAGTTTCAACCCGTTAGTTTTGGCTGCTTAAACATTAAAAAATGCCGGCCCCGGTAACTATTCTATTTGCATAGTGCAATCATCCATAAAGGAATAATTTGAAACGCTTGACTCCTCATTAGTGATTATTTTTGAAACCCGGACTTAGCCACCCCGCTTGAGTCCCATTTTTTTTATGCGCGATAACAACGTGGTTGGCTTAATCCCCAATAACTCAGCCGCGCCACCCGGTCCTTTGATTTTCCAGCCTGACTGGTTGAGTATGGCCAGCAGATTCTCACGTTCGCGTTGTTGCATTTCGGCTTCCGTCAAAAATTCACGTGGCGCCGCATCACCGCGCTGCCGGCTGGCGGCCTGACTCACGAAAACCGCTTCGCCTTTGGGCAGGTCAAATTCGAGCACGCCGCCCTGCGCCAGAATAACTGATCGTTCAATAATATTCCGCAGCTCACGAATATTTCCCAGCCAGTCGTAATGCTCGAGTTGGGCAATGCCGGCCCGTGTTAATCGTGGCATGGCACAGCCCAGCTCTTTCACAGACAAAGTGACAAAATGATGCGCCAGCATGGGAATATCTTCTTTCCGCTCACGCAACGGCGCAACTTGAATGGGAAAAACATTCAGCCGGTAGTAAAGGTCTTCACGAAAACGGCCGACCGCGACTTCCTTTTTTAAATCACGATTGGTGGCGGCAATGATGCGCACATCCGCCACGCGCGTACGGTCTTCCCCTACCCGCTCATAACGCTTTTCCTGCAAGGCCCGCAGAAGTTTGCCCTGCAATTCCAACGGCACTTCGCCGATTTCATCGAGAAACAAACTGCCGCCTTCCGCGGCTTCGAAACGGCCAGCCCGGTCCTTGATGGCCCCCGTAAATGCACCCTTGGCGTGGCCAAAGAATTCACTCTCGTAAAGTTCCTTGGGAATGGAGGCGCAGTTGACCCGAATCAGTGGCCGGCCTTTGCGCCGGCTGCGTTGGTGAATCTCGTGCGCGACGAGTTCCTTGCCCGTGCCGGTCTCGCCTAGAATCAGGACCGAAGCGTCGGTGGGGGCAACCAGGTCGATCTGGCTCACCACCTGACGCAACGCCGCGCTCTGGCCCACTAAATTGCCAAAGGCCTTGGCCTCGACCACTTCTTCCTGGAGATACGCATTCTGTTGTTCGAGTTGCGCTTTGAGCCGTTGAATTTCGTCAAAGGCCCGGGCGTTTGCAATGGTACCCGCCACATGGTCGGCAAAAACCCGGCTCCAAACCTCCGCGCCTTCGGGTACGTTTGACCGGGTGAAAACCGCTATCGCACCCAGCACTTCACCTTTGTAAATGATAGGCACACCATTGAAGCCACGAACTTTTTCCCGTTCCAGCCACGGTATGTGCGCCAGCTCGCCCGGCTCCCGGTCCAAATCACGCAACACAGTCTGTTTCCCCGTCACCGCAATCTTGCCAACGGTGCCCACTCCCAGTGGGATACGCGAAAACCGGTCGGTCAACTGAATGTAATCTTCCTCTTCAGCTTCGGCGTCCAGCAAATTGCCGCCGCCCACTACCGCATGCAGGCAACGAGTTTGATCGGGGCAATCCGCCCGCCGAATACATGAGGAACAAATATCTCCCTTTTCAACCAGCCAGATGCGTACCCGCGCTACGTAGGGACGTTCCAATATCCGGTGCACGAGTTTCTTCAGCAACAAATCAAGTGATTGTTCCTGCGCAATTTCCAACAACAGTTTGCTGGCAAATATCGGGTCAAACCGGTTTTCCGCATCTTCTGGCATCCCCATTTCATCGCTCAACGAGGACGAAATTTCAACCTTTAATGAAACGAAAAATCGAACGGTCGAATATTCGCACCTTTTTGAAACCGACTGCTTAATTCACAAGCATCTACAATAAAGATATTTACAACACTTTTAATGCATGGCACGGAACATGTATATTAGGTCGTAGAAATTGGAAATTAACATTTAACGAAAGCTGAACGTATGAACACCGCAACACTCAACCATAAGGACGCCGTGCACCTCGGGAAAATCTCTGCCACTGCGCTCCCCAGCGGACGCCTAATCGTGGAACCCGTGACAAATTTATCTGATGCACAAAACGGACAGCCGACCCCGATTGAAACGCCCCCAAAGAACAATCGCCGCCGGCACGTGATCATCGGTGCCGCCGTCCTTGCGGCATCGGTGGCCACCGGCGTTTACTACTACGCGTGCGTGGCTCCGTATGAATCAACTGATGATGCTTTCATCGAGGCGCACGTCACGCCAATTGCGCCGCAAATCGCCGGGCGCGTGGCGCAGGTGCTGGTCCAGGATAACCAACTGGTAAATGTCGGCGATGTGTTGGTGCAGATTGACCCGAGCGATTATCAAACCAAGCTCGATCAGGAACGCGCCAATTTGGCGAGCGCCAAAGGCCGGCTCGAACAGGCCAATGCCCAAGCCGTGGCGGACCAGGCGCGCATTGAACAGGAAAAAGCGAATGTCGTGGCAGCCGAAGCCGAGGCCAGGCGCGCTGCAGCAGACAACAAGCGTTTTCAAACTGTGGGCGATTTTGCGATTTCACAAAGCCAGCTTGATTTGGCAGACACCCAAGCGCGTTCAGCCGCTGCCCAGGTGACTGCAGCTCGTAGCAAAGAACTGGCAGCCGAAGCCCAAGCGAGCCTCGACACTGCCAACATCCAGACCGCCAAGGCGGAGATTCAAAACAATGAGGCAGCCCTTCACCAAGCGGAATTAAATTTGTCGTACACGCAGGTCAAAGCCACGGAAACAGGCTATGTGAGCCATCGTACGGTTGAAACGGGAGCCTATGTGCAAACCGGGCAGGCCTTGCTGGCGGTGGTGCCCAAGCAAGTCTGGGTGGTGGCCAATTTCAAAGAAACGCAGCTCACACACATGCACGCCGGTCAACCGGTGGACTTGGAAGTAGACGCGTATCCGCAAATCAAATTCAAAGGCCATGTGGACAGCATTCAATCTGGCACCGGCCCGCGCTTCAGTTTGTTGCCGCCGGAAAATGCCTCAGGCAATTACGTGAAAGTGGTGCAACGCGTGCCCGTAAAAATCGTGCTCAACGATGCCGACTCCGGCAACTACGTGCTCGGCCCCGGAATGTCCGTCGTGCCGGAAGTGCGGGTGAAATAATCAACCACCGAATATTAACTTTAAACCCATTGCCAGCCATGAAAACGAATAAAATCCAAAGCGGCCAGCCCAAGGTCAATCCGTGGATGATTGCGCTGGCAGTGATGCTGCCGACGTTCATGGAAGTGTTGGACACCACCATTGCCAATGTTTCATTGGGCCACATCGCCGGCAGCCTTTCGGTTTCGACCGACGAAGCCACCTGGGTGTTGACCAGCTACTTGATTTCAAACGCGATTGTCATTCCCATGACCGCGTGGATTGGCCAGCGCTTTGGACGGAAAAACTTTCTCATCTTCTGCGTGCTCGTCTTTACCACGGCCTCGTTCTTGTGCGGATTGGCCACCAGCCTGCCGATGTTGTTGGCCATGCGGATTATTCAAGGGGCCGGCGGCGGCGCGTTTCAACCCATTGCACAGTCCATCATGTTGGAAAGTTTTCCCAAGGAAAAACACGGCGTGGCCATGGGTGTGTATGGCATTGGCGTGGTGACTGCGCCGATTCTTGGCCCGGTGCTCGGCGGCTGGATCACGGACAACTATAGCTGGCGTTGGATTTTCTTCATCAAAGTCCCGGCGGGATTGCTGGCATGGTGGCTCATCCAACGATTCATTCATGACCCGCACTGGATTCGCAATGCCAAGCCTACGCGGTTGGACGTAATCGGCTTCAGCTTTATGTCGTTGTGGTTGGGCTGTCAGGAAGTGTTGCTCGACAAGGGCCAGGAAGACGACTGGTTTGGCTCTCCTTTTATTGTACTCATGGCCGCCCTTGCGGTGATTGGCTTGCTCGTATTCGTGGCGCGCGAATTGACCATTGAAAAGCCGTTCGTGGATTTGCGCGTGCTGGCCAATTACAATTTCTCGCTCGGCGCGGTTTTGATGTTCGTTGCGGGCATCACCCTTTACAGCCTCACGGCCGTGATTCCGCTCTATTTGCAAAACTTGATGGGCTATACGGCGTTGCAAAGTGGCATCGCCATGATTCCTCGCGGCCTGGGCGCTTTGATTGCCATGCCATTGGCAGGCCGGTTGGTCGGCAAAGTGCAGGGCCGTTATTTGGTGGCGGGCGGCTTTCTCTCATTTGGCGCGGCCACGTATGTTTTGAGCCAGTTGTCGTTGGACATCACCCCGTGGATTCTATTTTGGCCGTTGTTTTTCACGGGAGTTTCCATCGCGTTCATGTTTGTGCCGTTGAACACCCTCGCCTTGGGCGCACTTAAACCGGAGCAAATTGGCAATGCCAGCGGCATTTTCAATCTCATGCGGAATGTCGGCGGCAGCGTGGGCATCTCCTTGGTTACCACCTTGGCCGTTCGGCGCGCGCAATTGCATCAGACCAACCTGGTCGGAAATTTGACGCCGTATGACACAAATTATCAATCCAGCTTGCAAGCGATGACTTCTTCGCTGGCCGGTCAGTCCGGCGTCGTTACGGCCCAGCAACAGGCCGTCGGCTCCCTCTATCATACCATGGTCACGCAGGCGAATTTTCTCGCCAACCTCGATAACTTTCGCCTCCTCGCCTTGATTTGTTTTGTGTGTTTGGTTGGCGCGCTCTTTTTGAAAAACGTCAAAGTCAGCGGTCCCGTGTCCGCTCATTGAAAGGAAACAATTATGAAACTTAATCATTTGATAATCGCAAGTTTGGCCGCATTGGCTGCGGCTGGTTGTGCCGTTGGCCCCAACTATCAACACCCCGCCGTCAACACCCCCGCCCAATGGAGTGAACCCATGGCCGGCGGCGAAACCAATGCGTCGGCATCACTCGCGGGCTGGTGGCATAAATTCAACGATGCGGAACTCGACTCGCTCATTAACCGCGCCGTGGCTTCCAATCTTGATTTGCAGATCGCCCAGTCACGCGTTTACGAAGCCCGCGCACAATATACCGCCGCCGTATCCGATTTGTTGCCTACGGCGGATGTTGCCGGCTCTTATGCGCGCACTGAAACCAGTCACCACCAACCCGTGCTGGGTTCGATACCCGTTCCTGCCTTTGTGCCATTCAATAACGATGTCTATCAGGCCGGTTTCGATGCGTCGTGGGAAATTGACATCTTCGGCGGCAAGCGCCGGGCTGCGGAATCGGCCAAGGCCCAAGTCGCGGCATCAGAACTGGGCCGCCGCGCCGTGGTGATGACTTTGCTCGGTGATGTAGCTAAAAACTATGTGGATGTGCGGGGCTATCAACGTCGCTTGCGGATTGCCCAGGAAAATATCACGGCGCAATCGAATGCCCTGGCCATCACGCAAGCTCGTTTCGACAAAGGCCTCACCAGTGATTTGGATGTGCAACAGGCGACCTCGTTATTGGGCACAACCAAGGCGGAGATACCGGCATTGCAAACCGGAATACAAATTTCCATCCACCGGCTCGGCGTATTGCTAGGCCAGGAACCCGGTGCCTTGCAAACGGAACTGGTGGCCGCACAGCCGATTCCCACCGCATTGCCGCCGGTGCCAGCCGGGTTGCCTTCCGACTTGTTATTGCGCCGTCCCGATGTGCAACGGGCCGAGCAACAACTCGTTTCGGCCACGGCCAACATCGGCGTGGCGAAAGCGGACTTGTTTCCAAAATTCTATCTGAACGGTTCGGCCGGGTTTGAGAGCGTAAGCGCCAGCGACTGGTTCACGGCGGGCAGCCGGTTTTTCTCGGCGGGCCCGACGGTACAATGGCGCATTTTCGATGCAGGACGTATTCGCGCCAATATCAAAGTGCAAACCGCCCGGCAGCAACAGGCATTGGCCGCCTATGAGCAAACAACTCTGACCGCGTTTGAAGATGTGGAAAACGGCCTGACTGCCTATGCGAACGAACAAGTGCGCCGCCAATCATTGCAAAGCGCGGTGACCGCCAGCGAAAAATCACTCGATTTGGCCAACAAGCTGTACGCCAGTGGCCTTACCGATTTCCTGCATGTGCTGGATGCGGAACGCTCGCTGTATCAGGCGCAAGATGCCTTGGTACAGAGCGACCGAACCATCTCGGCGAATTTGATCGCCCTCTACAAAGCCCTTGGCGGCGGTTGGGAAACATTTGAATCCGCCACGGCGGGGTCGCTGGCCAAAAATACGATGACACCTCGATGATTGGTTAAGCTATTGTTCCACGACCTGATAAAACCGGGTCGTGGAACTGGCCGGGTCGGCCAAGGTCTTTATCGTGTTATCACCGGGCACAGTGCCCAATGGAAGCCAAACCGGGTCGGTCAGATTGGTCTTGTACTGAACCTGAAAACTGAAACCGGATTGCGTAGGGAATGCCACTACCACATTCGTACCATCCCAGGTGGCATTGAGCGTCAGCACCGGCACGAGAGTCATGAAATTGGCATTGCAGTCAGACGTGGCATTGCCGGGCCGCAACAGGCGGACTGTATTAGTGGAACCGTTAAAGGTCACCACGGCCAAGTTGCCGCTGGCCGTTTTCAGGGGAATGTAATTGTAGGTTCCCCAAGCCGTTAGAGGCACCGAAAATGTTCCGAGGTAATTGGTGGTTTGGTTGGTGGTGCCCCAACCGCCGGTCACCTGGTCAAGCACGCAGGTGGTGGCACTGCCGCCCGAAGCCAGCCGCGCATAAACATTATAGCTGCCGGCGGGAAAATATCGGGTGTAGTTCAGCCATGAACCGGCATTGAAATAGCCGATGCTATAATCGGACAAGCCCGTGCCGTTGTAGGGGGCCCGCACCAGATCGCCGTTCACCTCCGTATCCATGCCATTGGGCCGGTATAAATCTTTGCCGCCGAAATTTAGCTGATGCGTATCTTGATTCGTGATGGATGTCAGCCCGGCATAGCCATTCGTCTGCGGACCGGCAATGAATTGTCCACCGCCATAATCAAAGTCCTCGGCTTCCCACGTATAAGCGGCGGCGCTGAAAGTATCAAACGACACCGTCGAGGTAGCCATGTTGCCATAGCTGTCCGTAATCGTAATGACTGCGGTGTAATTTGTATTGGGCTGCAAATGCGAATAGCTGACGCTCCAATTATTGGAAGTGCCCGCAAACGTCAGGTTCGTCACCACCACGCCGTTCAATGTAACCACAATATTATTGGAGGAAATCCCCACGGCAGACATGGCCGTAAACGCCAGGGTATTGGTGGATTGCAGCAACGTGCTGCCATCGGGATAAACTCCGCCGAGCACCGGCAAAATTGAATTCGAGTAACTCAGTACAGCATGATAGGTCTTGCCTTGCGAACCGTTGACGTTGACGGAAAGAACGACCTGCGGTGTGAGTTGCACCACCGAGACGCCGGTATCGGCGGATATCAAGCCCGCTGCGGAGCGATTTAAAGTCACGGTTATGGAACTCTTATTTGTTTGCGTAGCATCCGCGATGCCCACCGAAAGGCTGTTGGAACTCTCAAGCGTTATTACCGAACAAGGGCCGCTTACGGCAATCATATCAGCCGAACTCGTGCCGTTGGCAAAAAAATTCGCGGCAACCATGCCCAAGCCCGTCTTTCTCACGGCCTGAATGGCAGGCGTATTCGAGAGAATGACAATGTCCGGGCTGTTGGCATAGTTGCTGACCAAGTTGGCAGTCATGCCCGGCAGCAACACATAAGCGTAGGTGGCGTTGGTGGGCAGCAAGCCATGGTTGTACCAAAGCTTGAAATAATTATCGGTGTAGGTGGTGCCATCATCCCCCGTATTAATTTGCGACCAGGCACCGCTGCTGGAAATGAAATTGGCCTGCAAATTTGACTGGCCCGGCGGAAAATAATAACCACCGGTGCCTCCCAATGCACACCAAGATGCGCTCGTGCTTGGCAAATTGGAACTCCAACCAATCGCGGGCGACACTGAAACCCCGTTAATCACAAAACTGTTGGTCAGCGCCGAACCCAGCCGGCGATTTTCCGCCGTGGTATGCACGGCTGCCGGGCCGCCACAGGTAATACCCGAACCCAGGCATACAATTTCGTTATCCAGCATGAACCACGATTTTTTGGCATACAAACTTGTGTTCCACGCGTGCAATGACATACCCGCCGCTCCATACGTACTATTGACTTGCGCGCCGCCTACCCAGTTTTGATCGGTCGTGGTGGCTTCGCCAGCAGAGCTGGCGTGCGAGTTTGTTTCCACCGTCGTTCCGGGCAGATGATACGGGTCAACCGTCGGCCAGAAATCGCTGTTAAACTGCGTTTCAGTGCTGCCGACGTATAAATAAGTCATGCCGTCCCCGGTAAACCAGCCGTGCAAATTCCCGGTATTAATGGATTCATAATTGGCAATGCGCGTCGACGACATGCTGAGGCCAAAACCGTAATTCGTGCGGAGCGCCACCACGCGATCCATGGCCGGAAAATGAAACTGGCCGGACACAATGCGCGGTGAATTCACGAAATTGCTGATGGCAGTGGCGGTGGCACTTGGGGCAAACGAAGCAATATTGCGCATGGCCGAAAGCGCGCCCGAGCCATCGCTCGACTCGGTCTCGTAGGACCACGAAACCGCACGCCCACGTACCATGTCCATCATGACGCCGTTGTAAATGAGCGGCTGAAACGAACTAATGGCCCAGTTATATACGTTGGTCAGGTTCGGATCGGTAATTTGCCAGGCAGACCCGTGCAAAAGGTTCACGATGGTTGGAATATCGCCGAGCAGCACCAAACCATAATGCCCGGTGTAAGCAATGTTGGAGTGAAAGACAAATGAGTTGTCCGGGTGAAACCCATCGCCGCTGGTGACGTAAAGAAAAACCGGACTAAGGTTCGTTTGTGCCTCCGTCAACAGGCTGGCGCTCTTGCCGAGAATGGCCCGGATGGCCACCACCAGAACCTTGTCTGAAGTATTGGCGCCGGTCATCCAACCATAAGCCGCGCCCGCGCCGCCGGGGCTGAATCGGTCCACGGCTTTGTTGTAATTGGTAATTTGCGTGCCGGTGAGGTAAGGATAGAGCAACACCGCCGTGTTGTTCAGGGCTTGCGGCCCGCTAATCTCCCAGTGAAACCAGTTGTTATATTCCGTGGCGCTGATGGTATAAACATTTGTGTTCATCCAATCCAGGCCGCCGGCCACCGCACTGGCCAGACTCGAATTTCCCTGCAACGAGCTCCCTGGTGTTGCCCACGCCAGGGCCATGGCTTGCAGCCGTTGATAGGTTGAGACGATATTGGCGGACACGGAACCGAATGTCAGGTCGCTCCAGAGATAGGTCCGCGTCGGGCTGGTGCTCATGCTGCTCCAGTAACCATTGGCCGTACTGGCAATGCTGGAAGGACTGCCGCCACTGTTGATTAAATTGGTCTGCCACATCAGCCGCAACGTATCAAACTGGTCGGCGCGTGCGCTTACACCAATGGCCAGCCACAAACCCAACACGGCAAAAATCCACCATCCTCTCAGCGCACTGCGATGAGGTACACCGGTGGGTTTTATGGCGGAGGCCATGTCCATGGAGGCAGACAGGGTGACGCTTACGGCGTGCCGGTGCCGGAGGTAAACGGTTTGAAAATGGTGGTGAAGTCCCAAGGACTTTGGGTAACGCCGCTGGTGACATTGTCGTTCTTGCGTTTACCGGTCTTGCCAGCGTCGCGGTTGCTCGCCCAGAACGAGAGACTGCAAACCCACGGCTGGGACTGCGACCATTTTAACAAGGAGCGGGCGTCGTCCTGGCTGAACACTTCACTGCGCTCGTCGTTCTGGCCAATCATGGGTGTCAGGCCGATTAAGATGTCAGGGTCAATCGCCTGGCATTGCTCATGGGCCTTGAGCGCGCTGGCTATGGATACGTCGCTCATCTTTTTGCCATCGGTAAAATGTGCGCCAAAATCCATGGTCATGACATTTGCAGAATACACCTTCACGCCCTTGGCCTTGGCGTCCGCCAACATCTTGCGCGATTCGCGCGAAACTCCATTCGGGTCCACCGGCAAGGTATATGAAATTCGCAAGCCCGGATATTTCGCCTGTAAATCCGCCAAGACTGTGTTGCGCCGTTCGTTGGCATCCACCTTGGAAAGTGCCTTGCCTTCAATGTCGAAGTCGAGCCATGTCAATTTGTACCGGTCAATCACGGATTGATATTTGGCCTCCAAGGCGGCGGTATTCGTTTCGGCAATGGCCACCTCCGTACCACCTTCGCCGCCGAAGGATACAATCACATCGCCGCCCCGGCTGCGCAGTTGGGTGATCTGGTCGGCGTACAAATTTTGGTCCATGTCAGAACGACCATCCCAGGCGGGCTTGCCTTCCTTGTCGGCAATGACAAAGGCGAGGGTGTAATATTTCTGACCGCAGGCGTCAGCGCACTCGGTGACCTTGAAATTATCTCCCGCGCCAAGGTACATGTAGGGCGCAAAAACTTTTTCCGGCCAGCCCGCGCCGGCCGCCGTGCTGACAATCAAGATAGAGGTGAGGCCGATGAAGGAAGCAACGAGTCGGGTCATGATGAAATTTAGCCTGCGGGTTGTGATTTAAAAGCATTAATCAACAGGATTTGACAAGCTGATTGGCTGCATCAAAAAATTTGATTTGGATTGCACGGCATCCTGCCACACATTAATGACATTGTCATCTCCCTCCAAAGAGGGGGTGGTTGTATAAATTAAAATCTGCTCTATTACGCCTATGTTTCACTTTACTAATCAGACTTCCCGGGTTTCCTTCCTGCTGTGTACTGGTTGCCTCGTAATTTCCGCAGGTTTTCTCTCCTCCGCCTTCGGGGCCGATCTTGATTCGCGCAAGCTCAACAAGCAAGCGGACGACTTGCTGGCACAGATGACGCTCGACGAAAAAATTGGCCAGATGGTGCAGGTGGATTCCGGCGCGCTGAAGGACAAGGGCGATGTTCAAAAATATTTTCTCGGCTCGGTCTTGAGCGGCGGCAGTTCGGACCCCGCCGAAGGCAATTCGCCCCAGGCATGGCTGAACCTTGTGACCCAATTTCAAGCTGAAGCGCTGCAAACCCGCCTCAAGATTCCCATTCTTTACGGCATCGACGCCGTGCATGGCCATAACAACATTGATGGCGCGGTCATTTTTCCGCATCACGTCGGCATTGGCGCAACGCATGACCCAAAGTTGGAGGCGCGTGCCGAACGTGTAACGGCCGAGGAAGTCGCCGGCACCGGCATTCGTTGGGCGTTTGACCCGTGTATTGCCGTGGCCCAGGACGAACATTGGGGACGCACCTACGAAAGTTACGGCGAAGACACTTCGTTAGTTTCCGAACTAGGCGTGGCCTCCGTGCATGGATTGCAAGGCAGCAGCCTGTCCACTGAGCCCTCGTCGGTGCTCGCCTGCGCCAAACATTTTATCGGCGACGGCGGCACGCAGAACGGCAAGGACCAGGGCGACACCGTTTGCGATGAAGCCACGCTGCGCAAGTTGTACCTGCCGCCCTATCGCGCGGCCATCAAAGCCGGGGTTGGTTCCATCATGGTTTCTTACAGCAGTTGGAACGGTGCAAAAATGCACGGCAACAAGTACCTGCTCACCGATGTCCTCAAGACCGAGCTCGGGTTCAAAGGTTTTCTCGTCTCCGACTGGGCAGCCATCGACCAAATCTCACCCGATTATAAAAGCGACGTGGAACAGTCCATCAACGCCGGGCTGGATATGATCATGATTCCCTACGGTGGTCATGCGAAAAACGGCTATCCCAGCTTCATCACTGACCTGAAGGAACTCGTGGCCGAAGGCAAGGTATCGCAGGCGCGGATTGACGATGCCGTGCGCCGCATCTTACGCGTGAAATTTCAGATGGGCCTGTTTGATAGCACTGCCACCGACCCGCAATTGACCGCCAGCATCGGCTCTACGCCGCACCGCGAAGTGGCCCGGCAATGCGTGCGTGAATCGCTGGTATTGCTCAAGAACGATAATCATGCCCTGCCTCTGTCTAAAAAAATCAAAAACCTCGCGGTCATTGGCGAAGCGGCTGATGACTTGGGCGTGCAATGCGGCGGCTGGACAATTGACTGGCAAGGCCGCAAAGGGGCCGTCACCCATGGCGGCACTACTGTCCTCGCGGCCATTCGCCAGACTGTATCGCCCGATTCCACGGTCACGTATTCGGCCGATGGCAGCAACCTCGCTGGCGCAGACGCCATCATCGTGGTGGTGGGCGAACCGCCTTACGCGGAAATGAAGGGCGACCGCGCCAAGCTGGACATCGCGACGGCAGACGCGGATTTGATTGCGAAAGCCAAGGCCACGGGCAAGCCGGTGGTGACCGTCTTGTACTCCGGACGCCCATTGATTTTGGGTTCGGCGCTCGACCAGAGCGATGCATTCGTCGCCGCGTGGCTGCCCGGCACCGAAGGTCAGGGCGTGGCGGATGACTTGTTTGGCGACGCCAAATTTACCGGCAAACTTTCGCGCACCTGGCCGCGCAGCAATGATCACATCCGCGCAGGTGACACGGCGGAAACGCCCTTGTTCCCGTTCGGCTTTGGTTTGCACGACTAAAACATTTTAATACAGGCTGGTTATGCACCGTAGAAATTTCCTAAAAACTGCGCTGGGTAGCGCGGTAGCCCTGGCAGCCGCCAACACGGCAAACCTGACATTCGCCCAAGCCGCCAACGCGGTTGCAGCGGACAAATCGCCGGCTCCCGGCAGCCGGGGATTCTCAAGACTTCGCGGTGTCAATCTCGGTTCATGGCTGGTGCTCGAAAAATGGATGGTGCCGGATGTTTACCGCGATACCGACGCAACGGATGAATACAACCTCTGCCTTTCGCTTGGCGAAAAAGCCGAAAGCCGGTTGAATCATCACCGCGAAACCTTCATTACCGCCGATGATTTCCGCTGGATTGCGCAATGCGGCTTGAATGCCGTGCGTCTGCCGGTGGGTTATTGGGCCCTCGAAGCGCCTAAGCCGTATGTGCAGGCGGATGCGTTCATTGATTTTGCACTGGAGCAGGCGCATAAAAATGGCTTGAAGCTGCTGCTGGATTTGCACGGCGCACCCGGCAGCCAAAACGGCTGGGACCACAGCGGCCGGAGCGGTGACATCAACTGGCCCAAGGACCCGCAAAACATTCGTGAGACCCTGCGCGTGCTGGAAAGTTTTGCGCAAAAGTACGGCCATCACCCCGCTTTGTTCGGCATTGAACTGCTGAATGAACCGCGCAATGTGGTGCCGCTGGAAATCTTGCAGAAATTTTACCAGGACGCCTACGCGCTCCTGCGCAAGCAGGTTGATCCCAATGTGGCCATTGTGTTTCACGATTCATTCCGGCCCCTCGCATGGAAAAAATTCATGCAGGAACCCGACTTCTCCAACGTCATCCTGGACACGCACCTCTATCAGTGCTTCGACGAGGAATCTCATAAACGCACCGCCCAACAGCAGCTTGAATTCGCCATCAACCGTAAAAACGCCCTCGACGAAATGCAACGCGATGAACTGCCCACCATCGTGGGCGAATGGTCATTGTCATTGCCGGGCCGCGCCATGCGCGACCTCTCGCCCTTGCAAGTGTCCTCGGTCACACGCGCTTATGCCGATACCCAGTTGTTGAACTACGAAGGCACGCGCGGCTGGTTCTTCTGGAGCTACAAACTCCAAAGCTCCTCGGAATGGAATTTCCGGTATTGCGTAAACCGTGGCTGGTTGCCGGATAATTTTAACGTCTGATTCCCCGCCCCCCAAGACCCTCTCTATCTGGGGCCATTTGCTGCCATTTATGGCTAAAAACACACGCATGTAGCGATGCTCCGTGATTTGGTGCCAGTCAACTAAATCGTTGGAGGCCCAGCAGCCATTCCATTTGAAGTCCGGTTTGGTTTGACCGGTGAGCCGTGGATTGCTAAAAGATGCGCGTGATTTTCCGTACGCCTTCACTCTTATGACCAAAGCTCAACGACCAAAATTTACTCGTATCCTGCTCAAACTCAGCGGTGAAGCGCTGGGGGGCGATGGTGGTAATGGTATCAACCCCGTCGCCGTGCAAAGCATGGCCGAACAAATTTGCGAAGTGCGCGAACTCGGCGTGCAAGTCGTCGTAGTGGTTGGCGGCGGCAATATTTTCCGCGGCCTCAGCGGCAGCAAACGCGGCGTGGAACGTGCCACCGGCGATTACATGGGCATGCTGGCCACCATTATTAATTCCCTGGCCTTGCAAGATGCACTGGAAAAACTCGGCGCGCCCACGCGCGTGCAAAGCGCCATTGCCATGTCGCAGGTGGCCGAGCCGTTCATCCGCCGCCGCGCGGTGCGGCATCTCGAAAAGAACCGCATTGTCATTTTCGGTGGCGGCACGGGCAACCCCTACTTCTCTACGGACACCGCCGCCGCCCTGCGCGCCAACGAAATCGGTGCCGAAGTCATTCTCAAGGCCACCAAGGTGGACGGCATTTACGATTGCGACCCCAAGAAGCATCCCAACGCCAAGCGCTTTTCCCAAATCAGCTACATTGACGCGCTGCAACAACGGCTGGAAGTCATGGATTCCACGGCTTTCTCGCTGTGCATGGATAACAAGATGCCCATCATCGTGTTCGACTTTTTCCAGCCGCATAACCTGCGCCGCGTCGTTCTGGGCGAACAGGTCGGCACGCTCGTCACAGGTTAAATTGTCCAAACCCGCAGGCGGGTCTTAAACCTATTTTGCACAAATTCACCGGTCATTACTGGTGAATTTTTCATTTCCGGAACCGGCTGCATTTTGACCATTGCTTTTTTCCGAAAACGGGACGACAGGTCAGATGTGAGGTTTGCATCAAGACAAGAGGCTGGGCACCGATTGGGTCTTCAATTACAAGACTTGGGCGTAAAGGTGGATGTCGTGGCCGGATTGCCGCGCGGCGGAGTGGTCGTGGCCGCTGAAGTGGCGGAGGTATTGCAGCGTCCATTGGAGATACTGGTCGTGCGCAAAATTGGCCACCCCTGGCACCGGGAATTTGCCGTGGGCGCACTGGCTGAAAATGACGTGGTCATTTTGGATGAAGGCCCCCTGACGTACGCCCTGCCCCCCGGCGATGAATTGGACGAGGTCATCGTCGAAGAACACGAGCGGCTCGAAGAATACTGCCATAAATTTTGCCCGGACCACATTGCCAGCTTTAGCGGAAAACGCGTATTGGTGGTGGATGATGGACTGGCCACCGGTGCCACCGCAGAAGCCGCCGTGCGGTGCGCCTTCGCCAAAAAGGCGGAGCAGGTCATTGTGGCCGTGCCCGTTGCCTCGGCCAACGGTTACGAGCGGCTGGCTTGGATTGCCGATAGAGTGATCACGCTGTTGACCGACCCGTATTTGAGCGCGGTGGGCGAGTATTACAAACAGTTCAACCAAACCACGGACGAGGAAGTGAGCGAATTGCTGCATCGTCCGCACGGCACCAGACAAGATTCCAAGAACCCCTTAAAGCCTTCGACCACCATTCGATGGGCCGGTTAAGCCCCTTTTAAAATCCTTTTCAAAAAAAGCCTGAACTCCGGGGGCCGATGGTATAAAAGGTCTGCCGACAAACATGCCAGAACTCCCTGAAGTAGAAATCCTCGCCCGCCATTTGCGTCCCCTGCTCCAGGGCCGGACCATCCGTGCCGTGCAAGTCCGCCGCCCGAAGGTGCTCCTGCCCACTTCCCCAGCCGACCTGGCCAAGGCCTTGACCGGCGCAACGTTTCGCGGCCTGACGCGACGCGGAAAATACCTGCTCTTTGAATTATCCGCCGGCAAAGCGCGCAAACATCAGGTATTGCTCGGCCATCTTGGCATGACCGGCCGGATGTTTTTGGCGGATAAAACTGCGCCGCTGCCGAAGCACGCCGCCGTGGTGCTCGACCTCGGCAAGCACCAATTCATTTACGACGACACCCGTTATTTTGGCCGGCTGACCCTGGATTTGCGCTCCGTGACCGCCCTTGGCCCCGAACCGCTCGACGATACCTTTACCCCGGAATTGCTGGCGGCAGGCTTGAAACGTTCGCGCCAGCCGGTGAAGGTAAAGCTCCTGGATCAATCGCTGGTGGCGGGCATTGGCAACATTTACGCCAGTGAAGCGTTGTTTCTGGCAGGCATTTCGCCGCGCCGCCCGGCCAACCGCCTGAAACCGCTGGAAGTGAAAAAGTTGTGGCAAACCATCCGCAAGGTCTTGCGCGATGCGATTAAATGCGGCAGCACCATTCCGCTGAATTTCAGTACGCACACCTCAGACGGGCTGTTTTACTACGGCAGCACAGCGGCAGCCGACAGCAAAACCGGCGGCAAGGATTTTTATACCGAACGCCTGCGGGTTTATGACCGTCACGGCCAGCCGTGTTGGAATTGCCAGTCGCCCGTTAAACGCATTGTCCAGGCGGCGCGCAGCACATTCTTCTGCCCGCAATGCCAGCGTGGTTGAAACTGGCCCAAATCCATCGCCGCGCCCCAAAACGATCAGGCAACCGTAAATTTCGGCTTTTGCTTTGGCGTGCGGCACTTTAACTTGCCCGCTGCCAATGGCCCTGAAATTGTTCAATACCCTGACCCGCTCCGTGCAGGAGTTCGCACCGCTGAATGCCGCCGTCAAAAAGACCGGCATGTACTGCTGCGGCCCCACGGTCTATGACTTTGCCCACATCGGCAACTGGCGCACGTTCGTCTTCGCCGACCTCGTCCGCCGCACGCTCGAATTTTCCGGCTGCGAGGTCAAACACGTCATGAATATCACTGACGTGGAGGACAAAATCATCAAGCGCGTCCGCGAAAATAAAACCACCCTGCGCGAGTTCACCGGCAAATATGAAGCCGCCTTCCTGGAGGACTTGAAGACGCTGAACTGCCTGCCGCCGCACCAGACGCCCCGCGCCACCGAACATATTCCGGAAATCATTGCGCTCATTGAAAAGCTCGTCGCGCGCGGCATCGCCTACAAGGCCGGTGACGGTTCAGTTTATTTTTCCATCGATAAATATCGCGGCTGCGGCTGCACGTACGGGCAGTTGCAAAAGCTGAATTTCGACGAATTGCGCGTGGGCGAACGCGTGGCTGCCGACGAATACGACAAGGAATCCGTGGCCGATTTTGCGCTGTGGAAGGCGCGCGTGCCGGATGACGGCGACGTGTTCTGGCCGAGCCCGTGGGGCGAAGGCCGCCCCGGCTGGCATATCGAATGTTCCGCCATGAGCATCAAGGCGCTGGGCGAGACTTTCGACCTGCACCTCGGCGGCGAAGATTTAAAATTCCCGCATCACGAGGATGAAATCGCCCAAAGCGAAGGTGCCACCGGCAAACCGTTTGTGAAGCACTGGCTGCACGGCGCGCATCTGCTGGTCGAGGGGAAAAAGATGAGCAAGAGCCTGGGCAATTATTTTACGCTGCGCGATTTGCAGGCCAAGGGATTCACCGGCCGCGAAGTGCGTTGCCTGTTGCTCACGTCTCATTACCGCGAGACGTTTAACTTCACCTTGGACGGTTTGCATGCGGCGCGGACATCGCTGGCGCGCATTGACGAATGCGTGGGCAAACTCCGCGAACTGGCCGGCGGCACCACCGCCGCGCCCGAGCCGAAGTTGGTCGAACAATTTGCCGCTGCCGTGGGCGATGACTTGAACGTTTCCGCCGCGTGGGGCGCCGTTTTTGAATGGGTGCGCGAGACCAACAAGCGGCTGACGGAAAATTCACTGACGGCGCCGCAAGCCGCCGCTGCACTGGCCGCCTGGGAAAAGGTAGATTCGGTTCTCGGCGTCGGTATCAAGGCCGAGGCGTCGGACATCCCGGCGGAAATCACCGCGTTGATGGAAGCCCGGCAGGAAGCGCGCAAGGCCAAAGATTTCAAGAAATCAGATACGATACGCGACGAATTAAAGGCCAAGGGCTGGGTCATTGAAGACACGCCCAAGGGCCCGAAATTGAAGAAGATTTAAGCTGTGCCCGCCAATAAAACCGGCCGCAAGCCGGGAAAACGAATAAAAGTTCGTGCATTTTGCGGGGTTCACCGGTTTACTTCCGACGCGTCTATTGTAAACAAGTCAGAAATTCGGATGACCAAAGGTACGTTCATCACGTTTGAAGGCTCGGAAGGCTGCGGTAAATCCACGCAAGTGGAACTGCTTGCCCGCCAGTTGCGCGGACTCGGCTATCGCGTCCGCACCTTGCGCGAACCGGGCGGCACGCCCATTGGCGAGGAAATCCGTTTTACCCTCAAGCACAGCAAAAACAACGCAGCCATGACGCCCGAGGCTGAGTTGCTCCTGATGAATGCCAGCCGCGCCCAGCTTGTGCGCGAAATCATCCGCCCGGCTTTGGATGCCGGCGAAATTGTCATCAGCGACCGTTTTTACGATTCCACCACGGCCTACCAAGGCTATGGCCGCCAGCTTGATTTGCAGGTGGTGCAAACCATCATTGATATTGCCGTGGGCGAGACCCGGCCCAACTTGACCCTGCTCCTGACTGTCTCGCCCGAAATCAGCGAACTGCGCCGTGCCATGCGCCAGTCCACCCTGCCCTTCATGCGCGACCGCATTGAGGAAGCCGACCGCAAATTTTTTGACCGCGTTGACCAGGGCTTTGCCGCCATTGCCGCCGCCGAGCCCAACCGTTTCCGCCTTGTGGAAGCTGGCGGCTCGCTTGAAAACGTGTCGAACCGCATCTGGGACCTCGTCCGGCCCGTTTTACCCAAGATCGGGCGTTGGTGAATTGGGTTGCCGGAAGCCAATCTCAGGTTAAGTTTGTAGCAGCCATGATTGAAAATACCATCAGCGAGATTGAGGCAAAAATCAGCGGAGCCGAATCCGTAAACCCCGAGCGCCGCAAGGAATTGCTCGAACTGTTCACCACCTTGAGGACGGAAGTGGCCGAACTTTCCAAAACTCAGGGTGAAAAAGCCGACAGCATCACCGGGTTCACTCAGGTTTCCACCCACGAAGCCTTGCGCACAGAACAAAATCCTCAACTGCGCGAACTCTCGTTGCAAGGACTGCGCTCCTCGGTCGAGGATTTGGAACAGTCGCACCCGCGCCTGACCCAAATTGTTTACCGCATCAGCAAATCGCTCTCGGATTTGGGCATTTAACACCTGAATCCGCCAGCCGCGCCAGAACTTGCGGCTGAAGAGCGGATTAATTCAATCTGCCTTGGGCTCCAGTTTGGCAATCGCCGCCATAATTTGGTCGGCCACTTCCTGGTAAATTTCCTTTAGCCGCGCCTTGTCGCACGTCTTGGCCTCGACACGCAACGCGCCAAAATCCATTGGCCGGCCATACTTCACCGTCACGCGTTTGGGCCGTGGAATGATGATATGCCGCCCGTAAGCTTCGTACGTCCCAAATACGCGCACGGGCACCACCGGCGCGGTGGACTTGATGACCGTCAGGCCAATGCCCGAACGTGCCGGTAAAAGTTGTCCGTCCTGGCTGCGTGTGCCCTCGGGAAACAAAATAATCCCCCCGCCCTTTAGCAACCGGTCGAGGATGGCTTTCAGGCCTTTGGCACCGCCACCGTCGCGGTCCACCGGCACGGCATTCCACGAGTGCAGCAACGCGCCAATGCCCGGATACCGGAACAAGGATTCACGCGCGAGATAATTGATGTCGCGCTTTAAACCGGAACCAACCAGCGGCGGGTCGAGAAAACTCGCGTGATTCGAGGCCAGAATGACGCCGCCTTGCTTGGGCACATGCTCCGCCCCATAAACGCGCCAGTGAAAGTACGTTGCATACATGCAACGAAACAGCGTCCAGCCAATGCGATAGGAAAGATTCACTGTTATCGTTGCCACTCCACCAGCCGCTTTTTGATCTCGGCAATCAGCAAGCTGCTGGTTTGTTCAGAAGTCATGGCGGAATTGTTAATGACCATTGCCCCGAGCGCAATCATGAGCGGGGCCACGGCGCGCTGGCTGTCGCGCTGGTCGCGGGCGGCCAAGTTTTCATTTACGCCATCGGCAGCGCGGCGTGCGGAACGTTCTGCCAGCGTGGCATCAAGGTAAAACTTGTAATCCGTCTCCGGAAACACATTCGTGCCGATGTCGCGCCCTTCCATTACGAGGTCGCCAAACTGGATGCAATCGCGCTGCGTTTTCTTCATCCACTCGCGCACCTTGGGCACCACGGCCACGTGCGAAACGGCGGCGGCAGTTTCAGGCGTGCGGATTTCCTTCTCCGGAAAATAGCCTTCCACGAGCAGGCGCACCACGCGCAGTCCATCCTTCTCAGCGCATTCAAGGGAGGTCTTCCACTTGCGGCATGCGGCGGCCACGGCCTTTTCATTATCCACATCAATGTTCTTTTGCAGACAATACCAGGCCAGCGTGCGGTACATCGCGCCGGTGTCCACGTATACATAGCCGAGGGCCTTGGCCACGAGCTTGGCATTGGTGCTTTTGCCACTGGCGCTCGTGCCGTCAATGGCGATAACTATGGGATACTTCGTTTTCAAAATAATAAAATCTCAACCTGCGGCAATCCGGCTTCATCGCTAATTCAATTCGTGAAATCCGCATCAAAAACTACGCGGCAAATAAATCGTCGCCGCTTAACTGGCGGGTGCGCTGGCCGTTTTTAATCTCCCAAATTTCCACGCCCAGGCCATGCGGCGGGGCTGCGGCCAATTTTTGGAAAAAATTCGGGAACGTCTTTTTCACGCACGTGGGATTTTTAATTCGTATGCCCGGCACTTTCAAACCCAAAATTGCAAAACACATCGCCATGCGATGGTCATTGTAAGTTTCAATCTCCGCGCCGTGCAATTCTGCAAGCTTTGAGGGGTAAACCGTCAGCGTATCGCCCTCCTCCACGACCTTCGCCCCGCACTTGGTCAATTCCGTGCGCAGTGCAACGACGCGCTCGCACTCTTGCACGCGGAGCCGGCCGAGGTCGGTGAATTTAATAAAGCCGTTGCGGCCAGCCCAATCAGTCAAGGGTGCGATGGCAATGGCTGTCATGATGCTGTCACCCAGATCAGAGCGTCTTGAAACCTCACCATTTGAGGAACCCATTATTTCCTCACGGACTTGCTGCATGGCTTCATCATCATCAGGTTTTCCTGGTTCTCTCAACTTCTCTCTTAGCTTCTGAAAATCGTGAAACAATGGTCCCGCTATTGAAAAAACTTTAAAATCCTCATCAATTTGCCAGCCAGTGGTTGGCCAATTATTAACCTCAATACTCTTACCAATTTTAATCCAATTGCCGGAAATATTGGATTTACCTTCTGGCAAATAAGGAAGATTCGATTCCATTGAATCGGTAATTACTCCCGCCGCCCAAAAATAACTCCCACTGCTGGCATCTGGTTCAATCTGAAACTTGCCGCCGTTTTTAGGAAATGCTGCAATCAGCTTTTGCGTCATCACCACATACGGCGATTCGTCCGCATTTTCACCTTCGATTTCAATATCCCAGCCGCCGGTCTCGGCTGACAACAATAGTGCCGACGCAAATTGCGAGCTTTCCGCAATGCTCACGCGGCATTGTTTCGGCACAGGCGGCACCTGTTTGCGCTGGATGAATTCCGTCATGGACTCCGGCGATTGCCCCGCCATACCGGCGAAAATGCGCGCCGGCAGCTTGTCGTTGCCGTTCTCCGACTCAATGCGATAGCCGAGTTCGCACACGGCCTTGAACAAGGCCGCCTGCGGACGCTCGTGCATGCGCGGCACGCCGTGCAACCGGTACACGCCGCTGCCCAGGCACAGGAAGGGAACGAGAAAACGCGCCGCCGTACCGGCATTGCCCACAAATAAATCCAGCGGTTCGGTTTCCGTGCCGCCGCGCGGCACCGTTGCCCCCTCGCCAATCACCATGATGGTGCGGTTGCAGGGTTCATCCGGGTCGGGCGCAACGTTCAGCACGTAACCGAGTTCCTTCAGGCACTCGACCATGATTTGCGTGTCTTCGCTCCAAAGCGCGCCCTTGAGTGTGACTTCGCCATTGGCCAGCGCGGCGAGGATCAATGCGCGATTGGTAATGCTCTTCGAGCCGGGCACGGTAATTTCTGCGCGCAACGGCTGGTTGAGCGGGACGATTTCGATGAGGTCCGGTAAAGGCATCGGCTGTAAATTATTCTGGCGAAGTGGACACGCCACACGCACACCAATTGTCGCGCCGTTGCTTGGCGGTGGCAAAGAATTTTTCCACGGCCCGAACATCGTTGCGCTTAAGCGCGGTTTTAAACTGTTTCAACTC
>Ga0265327_10000632_pt1 | contig 57391 bp, 67 predicted proteins | sample 41621metaG_FD_202089 | JGI IMG/M metagenome (GOLD analysis project Ga0265327, IMG submission 202089) | Rhizosphere microbial communities from Carex aquatilis grown in University of Washington, Seatle, WA, United States - 4-16-21 metaG | ecosystem: Host-associated > Plants > Roots > Rhizosphere... | reverse complement strand
TATCCGTTCAATCTGTTCAATCCGTGTTCCCGATTACGGAAATTTAAAACTATTCAAAAAAATATTTGCTTTTGTCTCTGGTAATTCTGCTGCTGTGTACACATATACCACACCAATAAATTTACCATCTGTCCATGCTTTAACTTTCCAGTTATTCTTTTTATCATCCTCCCAATAGTCTACAACACCCCTTGTGTTTTCGTTAACGCCCAGGTGGTTGCCCTTGCCATATCCTGCAGCTTTTTTTATGGAGAAAGTTGTTTTAAGAAAATCAAGATAAGATACCACCGTTTCTTCTGCTACATTAAGGTCATTTATCTTATTGAGTAACTTAACACATACCACACCATAATGAATATTGTCGTTTTCACATTCGCCTGTATATACTTTCGATGAATCTTCACTATATGCTTCATCAAATGTTAAGCTGCAAAATGAATACACCGCACAACCAGAATTGCCAATAGTATATTTTTTTAAACTTTGGCAATTGCAATAACTGCCCAATAAAATAAATACTGTCAACCACATCATTCTTTTCATACTGTCTGTTTTTATAAAGATAGAAACCTCAATTTCTAATCATATACCCTGAAAGCGGTATTTATGCTTTTTTCTAACTTGTAAAATACTTCTACCGAAAAAAAACTGCCATTCACCGACGTTTTTGCTGCAACAACCTAAAGTGCCTTTCTGCCCTTTCAAAACCAATATACATTTGTGTAACAAAACAAAAAACAATGGATAACAATTATAAAGACAAAGGCGGAAACGGAAGCCGTGTATTTGGCGGCTTGATTTTAGTAGGTGTAGGTGCTGCATTATTATTGCGTAATTCTGGTTTTCCTTTTCCTACCTGGATATTTACCTGGCCAATGATATTGATTTTGGTAGGTGTGTATAGCGGCGTAAAACATAATTTTAGAAACAATACCTGGATCATCTTGATGGCTGTAGGTGGATTTTTCCTGCTGGATAAATTGATTCCAGGCTTAACACTGGAACCTTATTTTTGGCCAGTAGCCATTATAGGATTGGGCCTGCTATGGATATTAAAGCCAAGAAGAAGTTGGTACAATAATTCCGAAAAAAAAAACGATCCGGGGAATATAACTTATAATAGTTGGCAGCAGGGTGATGATAATTCTTCTTACTCAACTGATACCAATGATTTTTTAAAAGTGTCTTCTGTATTTAGTGGCGTACAACGCAATATCGTTTCAAAAAATTTTCAAGGGGGTAAAATTGCCTGTGTGTTCGGTGGTGCAGACATTGACCTTACCCAGGCTGATATAACTGGTAAAAAAGAAATAAGGTTAGAAATAATGTTTGGCGGTGCAAAATTGATATTGCCTCCACACTGGACGGTACACAATGAAATTGACGGCGCTTTTCATGGTGTAGATGATAAAAGAAAATATAATGCAACAACTGGCCTTAATCCAGAAAAAGTATTGGTATTAAAAGGCTCGGTATTTTTCGGCGGCGTAGAACTAAGAAGTTATTAAACCTATCACCAATCAAAAACTATTGCAATGAACTGGTATCTGGCAAAACTGATTTACAGGTTTACCTGCGGAAACGGCATACACACTTCGCAATTTAACGAACAATTGAGATTGATAGTTGCAGAAGATGCATTGCATGCCTTTTACAAAGCCCGTTTGATCGGTGAAAGGGAAGCGGTAAATATTGTTGAAAATGATTTGCCTATAAAATGGAAATTTATTGATGTTACTGAAATATTGCCTATCACCAAATTATCAGATGGCGCCGAAGTGTGGAGTTGTATTAATGAAGATACAGATGCAGAATTGTACATTCGCAATACAAAACAACAAGCAGCGAACCTGATGCATGAAAGTATTGTTGAATTAACGGCATAAATTGTAAAATTGGCGGCTAAAACAAATAGCAGAAAATCTTCAAAACGCAGTATTGCCACCGTATTTTTTATATGGTGGTTTGTTTGTGGCTGCATACAGGTTTCTATCTTAAATCATTTTGGTATTGTAAACAATCAGGCGCTTACCGATGCTGCAATAAGTAATATCTTACTTGCTTTGTTCTGTCTTTTTGTAATGAATAATATGCGGTATTATCTACCTAAAAAAGAAAAATACCTATACGTTTTGTTCATGTCTTTTGCGTTGAGTGCTTTGTGGCTGGCAATTATAAACATTGTTTTAAAATCAATTTATAAAACGGATGATGTATACCTGCAATTATTAAAACACAGTTTGGTATTGCGCTACATCATAGCTTTTTTAATGATTGGCTGGAATACTTTATTGAGTTTAATCTGGTACACCAACAAAGACCAGAACGATGAAAACGAAAGAAGATTGGATACCGAAAAATTAGCCCGTGAAGCAGAGTTGAATAAATTGCGGCAACAATTACAACCGCATTTTTTATTTAACAGCTTAAATTCAATAAGTGCATTAACAGGTCAACAGCCAGAAAAAGCCAGGCACATGATTCAACAGCTGGCAGATTTTTTAAGAGGCACTTTAAAAAATGAAGGGCAGCAATGGGTAAATTTAAAAGATGAATTGGCGTATTTGGAATTATATCTTGATATAGAAAAAGTGCGTTTTGGTTATCGCCTGCAATCAAAAACAGATTGCGAAGAAGGAGCATTGTCAATGATATTGCCTTCCATGCTTTTACAACCGTTAGTTGAAAATGCCATTAAGTTTGGTTTGTATGATACCATTGGCGAAGTAGAAATATTAATTTCGGCAAAGAGAGAGAATGATATGTTACAGGTAACGGTTCAAAACCCTTATGATGAAAGTACAGCGATGCCAGTGAAGGGAACTGGCTTTGGCATTCCATCAATAAAGCGAAGATTATTTTTATTGTTTGGCAGGCACGATTTGTTAGAAATAAAAAAAGATACACAACAATTTATTGCGGTGATAAATATTCCGCAGATATTGGATAGTAATAAAATAAAAAATAATTAGTTCATTAAAAGTTCTTAATTCACTGCGTGAATTTTTTGTAGCCACAGATTACACACATTTCACAGAGAAATACAAATCACTTTAAATAATTTGTGTAATCTGTGGCTAACATTAAACTACGCAGTTGTTTTTAATAACGATTTTAATAATCAGAGGATGAAAGCAATAATAATTGATGATGAACCATTGGCAAGGTCGATAATAAAAGAATACCTGCAACCTTATACCGATATTGAATTGGTGGAAGAATGTAGCGATGGTTTTGCTGGTTTAAAAGCCATTCAGCAGCATCAGCCTGATCTTATTTTTTTGGATATACAAATGCCTAAAATAACTGGTTTTGAAATGCTGGAATTGGTAGACAATCCACCATTGGTGATTTTTACAACCGCCTTTGAAGAATATGCCATCAAAGCTTTTGATGCACATGCTGCAGATTATTTATTAAAGCCATTCAGTAAAGAACGATTTGATAAAGCCATGCAAAAAATGTTGCTGCACAAAAATAACATGACCCAAGCCGTTACAGATGCAGCATTGCAAACGCCCACTAACAGCAATAGAATTGTAGTTAAGGATAATGGCAAAATAAAAATTATTCCGCTGGCACAGTTACAATATATCGAAGCTGCGGATGATTATGTAAAAATATTTACCGCTGAAGGTTATTTTTTAAAGAAAAAAACCATGCAGTATTTTGAAGACAGTTTACCAGCACAGGAATTCATCCGCATCCACCGCTCTTACATTGTAAATGCGCAATTGATAACACGTATTACGCCGCATGAAAAAGAAAGCCATATTGCATTGCTGACTACAGGAGCACAGTTGCCAGTTAGTAAAGCAGGTTATGCTAAATTAAAAACGGTATTAGGTATTTAGTACATCGAAATTGTTATTTCGATACTTAGCCAAATAAAATTTCAGCGTGCCACACCAAAATTTTGTATCCATCTCCACATACCTTCTTTTAATCCTGCAGATAAGCAGGCAACATGTGTCCATTGTTCATCCAATAAATTATAACGATGGCCATAACCGGGTATGCCACTGTCTACCAATAATTGTATCACAGTTTCCCTTGCATCATTTTTGGGCGAAGCGCCGCCTCCATTTTCATTTCCAAACCGCATTTTAGGTGAGTATTTTGTAATTCTGTCCCATGGCAGATCACCAGCACTGCCGGTATGAATCAGTGTCCATTGGTGTTTATCCTGGTCTGCCGCAAATGACTGCATAGCAAGATAAATGCCGCTATCAGGTTTTAATACCGATAATTTTTTCATTTTTTTTAAGTCCTTTACTAACGATTGTAATGCTTTTACTTCTTCTTCGTTTTCGTAATTCCAGGTGGTGTCAATCTTTTTAGTTTCTTTATTATTTATTGTTTTGGTGGTAAATGTGAGCGCATAATTCCGTTGCCCTTTGCCTCTTGATTTAAGTGTAATTATTGCGTGGTCGAGCAGAGGTTGTATAAGCTCTATATAGCCTTTTGGATTGCTACGCACCAAATTTATTTCATAAACCATTTCTCTTTCTTCAGGTTTCATGTAAAGGCAATTTTTGGCGGTATTAAGGGAGTCTATCAGTTGGGCTTTTGCCGCCATTGTATTTGATACAAGGAGCAATACTAATATCCTTTTCATTGGCTGGTGGGTTTATGCCAATCAAGATAAAACAAAAGCTTTTGAAAAAAATGTTAATTAAGTATTGGAAAAGGATGTTGCAAATGTTACAGAAAAGATAATATTCAATTATCTTCATAGCATTATTTAAAAACAGCTATATGAAGACAATAAGGTTTTGTTTCATTTTATTCTTTGTTCAAACCGCATTTTTATTTTCTGCCAATGCACAGCAAAAACAATTTAAAGCCTTATTGGTAACCACCACAAGAGGTTGGCACCACGAGTCGTTGCACTATGGCGTAGTGGCAATAAAAGAATTAGGCATAAAGAATTTCTTTGACGTGGTATTATGGGAAGATCCCAAAGGGTTCACCGATAAATTTTTAGAACAATTCCAGGTAGTGATATTTTTAAATACAACCGGCGATATTTTTGATTCGGCACAGCAAAAAGTAATGGAGCGGTTTATTCAATCGGGTAAAGGGTATGTTGGTATTCACAGTGCATCAGATACTGAGTATGACTGGGACTGGTACACGAAACTGGTGGGCAGAATGTTTAAGATACATCCTGCAATACAAACTGCAAGGGTGAATATTGTAGATGATAAATTTCCCGGCCTGCAAGGCTTTACCGGAAATAAATTATGGACAGATGAATGGTATGAATTTGGACCGGAAAATGTTAGTGATCTTAAATATATATTGGCAGTAGATGAAAACACTTACAACCCTAAAGCCAACTGGGGCGAAAAGAAAGGAGAGGGCATGGGTAAATTTCACCCGGTAAGCTGGTACCACAATTTTGATGGCGGCCGTTCATTTTATACAGCACTGGGCCATTTGCCCACCATCTATAGCGATCCTGTATTTTTAAATCATTTGTACGCTGGTATTTTTTGGGCGGCTACAGGGAAGAAATAATACAAACTTCTTTTACTGATCGTCATCTGGGTTTTTAGGCCGAAAGGGTTTGGTTAGGTATAAAATAACCTCTCGGCACCTTTCTTTATAAATAAATTTATTAATTGTGTATTTTTTACACAATAATCAATAAATTTACAGCCTAAAACATTAACGATGCTATTAAAACGATTGTTTATTACTGTAGGTGCAGTAGTAATCAGCCTTGCTGGTTTTGCTCAAAGTAAAACAGCTGTGATTTCTCCCAATAAAAATATTGTATTGAAATTTTGGCTCAGCGATGCAGGTGCACCCATGTATGAAGTAACGTATAAAAATAAACCGGTAGTGCTGCCTTCTTTAATGGGATTGGAAATGAAAGATTCCAAAACCGAAGACGCATATCCTTTGTTAACTAAAAATCTTACTATTGTAGCATCCACTCCATCAGCTTCAAATACCACATGGAAGCCAGTTTGGGGCGATGTGAGTGTAATAAGAGATAATCACAGTGAGTTAACCGTAAAGCTTGCAACAAAAGATACTTTAGGCATCGCCTTCAATATTATATTTAGAGTATTTGATGATGGCGTTGGCTTCCGATACGAATTTCCAGAACAGAAAAACCTGCGGCATTTTATTGTTACCGAAGAAAAAACTGAGTTTCATCTTAGTGGCAACCATAAAGCATTTTGGCTGCCTGGCGATTACGACAGTAATGAATTTAGCCCCAATGTTACCAAATTAAGTGAGGTAGATGCCATGGATCCAAAATATGCCGCCAGCATTTTTGCCCACCAGTTTTTTGATAAAGATGCCGTGCAAACGCCATTGATGTTGAAATCATCCGATGGTTTATACGTCAATATCCACGAAGCAGCATTGGTGAATTATCCTGCAATGGATTTGCATATTGATAAATCATCTTACACTTTATCTGCAAGATTGGTGCCCGATGCATTGGGCAATAAAGCCTATTTGCAAACGCCTGCAAAAACACCGTGGAGAACAATTATTGTTTCTGATAAAGCAACAGATATCCTTGCTTCGCATACTATCTTAAATTTGAACGACCCTTCAATTATTAAAGACCCCAGCTGGATAAAACCAACCAAATATGTTGGTGTATGGTGGGAAATGCATGTGGGCAAATCTACCTGGGATTATGCAGGTACGCAAAATGCTACCAACTTTGATGCTAATAATTTAAAACCAACCGGTAAGCATGGCGCAAATACGGCTAATGTTAAACGTTATATTGACTTTGCTGCAAAGAATGGTTTTGATGCAGTATTGGTAGAAGGCTGGAATACGGGCTGGGAAGATTGGTTTGGCGAATACAAAGAAAATGTGTTTGATTTTGTTACGCCTTATCCTGATTTTGATGTGAAAGAAATTCATCGTTATGCTGCATCAAAACATATCAAGATGATTATGCACCACGAAACTTCTGCTTCAGTTACCAATTACGAAAGGCAGATGGATACTGCTTATCGTTTTATGAAGAACAATGGCTACGATGCAGTAAAGACGGGCTATGTTGGGCACATCATTCCCCGTGGAGAACACCACGATGGGCAATGGATGGTGAACCATTATGTGAGAGTAGCCAAAAAAACTGCTTCGTATAAGATCATGCTGGATGCACACGAACCTGTTCATCCAACTGGTTTGTGCCGCACTTATCCTAATTGGCTTGCTTGCGAAGCGGCAAGAGGCATGGAGTTTAACGCCTGGAGCGAAGGCAATAAACCAAGGCACGAAACCATTTTTCCTTTTACCCGTTTTATGGGTGGCCCAATGGATTATACACCGGGCATTTTTCAATTAGAATTAAATTATTGGGATAAAACTAAAAAAGAAACCATTCATACAACGCTTGCAAAACAACTGGCATTGTATGTAACTATTTGCAGTCCGCTGCAAATGGCGGCAGACTTACCTGAGAGTTATGAAAAAAGAATGGATGCTTTTCAATTTATAAAAGATGTGGCTGTTGACTGGGACGATAGCAAATATTTGGAAGCAGAACCCGGCGAATATATCACTGAGGCAAGAAAAGCTAAAGGCACAAACAATTGGTTTGCCGGTGCTATCACCAATGAAAATGCAAGAACCGCCACCATCAATTGCAGTTTTTTAGATGCCGGTAAAAAATACACTGCCACAATTTATGCAGATGCAGATGATGCAGATTATGAAAAAAATCCTGAAGCATATAAAATAACCAAACAAGTAATTGATAGTAAAACGGTATTAAGTTTGAAACTGGCTCGTGGCGGTGGTTGTGCGGTAAGTATAACACCTGTAAAATAATTGCAAGCCCATTGTGGTCGGTGAAGGCACCGACCACTGAGAAAAAAATATCCCAAAGCCACTGAGAACACAAATAAAATATTTGCTTCAAAAAGCGTATGCTATCAATTAGAGACTCTTTGTGTCTTTTGTGGCTTATTTGGACAAATCTTCGCTCTGCTCCATGGTCGGTGTCGTCACCAACCTTACGATAACATAATAAAATTGCCGCATAATTTACATGGGGCAATTTTTTTTCCTTAAATTGCTTTTAACTCTAACGATTGTATGAAACAAATTTTAACCTTCCTCAGTTTATTCCTGGTAACCACATCATTTGCGCAATCATGGCAAAATTTATTTAACGGCAAAGACCTTACTGGTTGGAAACAATTAGGTGGCAAGGCTCAATACAAAGTAGTTAATGGCGAAATTGAGGGGCTATCGGTGGCGAATACCCCCAATTCTTTTTTAGTTACCGAAAAAGAGTACGGCGATTTTATTTTTGAGGCCGATGTTAAATTAGACGATACCATCAATTCAGGTATACAATTCCGCAGCGAAAGTAAAGCCGATTATTTAGCCGGGAGAGTGCATGGTTATCAAATGGAAATTGATCCATCGGCACGTAACTGGAGCGGTGGTATTTATGATGAATCCCGAAGAGGGTGGTTGTATCCCATGGAATTGAATGCTAAAAATAAAATATCTTTTAAAACGGCGCACTGGTATCATTACAGGGTAGAATGTATTGGTACAGATTTAAAAACATTCATTGATGGAAAATTGATGGGGCATGTAATTGATAATGCTACCGCCAAAGGTTTTTTTGCATTGCAGGTACATGCTATAGGTAATAATGCTGCACAGGCAGGAAGAGCAATACATTGGAAAAACATCCGCATTCAAACTACCATTTTAAAAGGTACACCCGATGATGCCAATTATGCTGTAGCCAATTTTGTTCCCAATACCATTTCTCCTTTAGAAGCAAAACAAGGCTACAAATTATTATGGGATGGTAAAACCACCAATGGATGGCGTGGTGCATATAAAGATGCTTTTCCTGCAAAAGGCTGGGAGATAAAAGATGGAGAATTAAGTGTATTGTCTTCTCAGGGCAAAGAATCACAAAATGGCGGCGATATTGTTACTACAGGAGAATACAGCGCATTTATCATGCAATTTGATTTTAAAATAACAGATAGCGCTAATAGTGGCGTAAAATATTTTGTTACAGAAAAAGATAATAGCGGCGGCTCTGCCATAGGACTAGAATACCAGATTTTGGATGATGCAAAACATCCTGATGCAAAACTGGGTGTTATCGGTAACAGAACACAGGCATCGTTGTACGATCTGATTCCGTCTATGAAACATCCCAATGCCAAAAGAGAAATTGGTGAATGGAACAGAGGTATGATTATCGTATATCCAGATAACCGTATAGAACATTGGCTGAATGGCATTAAAGTATTGGAATACCAACGCGGCACACCATACTATTATGCATTGGTGGCAAGAAGCAAGTATGACCACTGGGTAAACTTTGGTATGGCACCCAAGGGCCATCTCTTATTGCAGGATCATGGCAACCATGTAAGCTTTAAAAATATCAAGATAAAAGAATTGAAATAATTATCATTCACACATCAAACCATTATTATGTCACTCGATCGCCGTAAATTTTTAACGCAATCTGCAAAAGCAGGTTTTGCATTGTATGCAGGTGTAAATGGCCTTAGCGCAAAATCCTATGCTAATATTATTGGGGCAAATGATAAAGTAAGAATTGGCGTAGTAGGTTTTTCTGACCGATTTAAAAATTCGCACCTGCCAGCTTTTATGGAACACAATAAGGAACTGAATTTTGATATTGTTGCAGTATCAGATATTTGGAAAATAAGAAGGGCACTGGGTGTTGATTATTTAAAATCGAAATTAGGGCATGACATTAAAGCCTGCAATAATAACGATGAATTGTATGCGATGAAGGATGTAGATGGTGTATTCATCAGTACACCCGATTTTCAACACGCCTTGCATGCCATAGATGCCGTTAAAAATAAGAAAGATGCTTATGTAGAAAAACCTTTTGCCGAAACAATGGACGATGCAAGGGTTGCATTAAAAGCGATAAAAGCTTCTAACCAGATTGTGCAAATTGGTTCCCAACGCAGGAGTGGAGAGAATTACAAAGCTGCGGCTAAATTTATTCAGGATGGAAAGTTTGGCCCTATCACCATGGTAGAATTAAACTGGAATGTAAACCAGCCCGGCCGCTGGCGCCGGCCCGACCTTGTTGCTCAATGTAAAGAAGAAGATGTGGATTGGAAACGCTTTTTATTAAACCGGCCTGCTGATAAATTTGATCCAAGAAAATATTTAGAATATCGTTTGTTCTGGCCATATTCTTCTGGCTTGCCTGGCCAATGGATGAGCCACCAGATTGATACAGTGCATTGGTTCAGCGGTTTGCCACATCCAAGAAGTGTGGTGGCCAATGGTGGTATTTACCAATGGAAAGATGGCCGTAAAAATTGGGATACCATTACGGCGGTATTTGATTACGGCCCCGAAAATGACTTGACATCAGGTTTCCAGGTAGTGTTCAGTTCCCGCATGCACAATGGCGATGAAAACCCTGGTGAAATTTATTACTCCAATGGCGGCGAATTAAATTTGACCAATAATAAAGTATCGCCACGTGGCGGCCTTACCCAAAAATTAGCTGAAGCTATGGGCATGAAGGCCAACCTGTTGCCTGAAATTGAATTGGCAGATCCCAACATGAAAGCGGCAGCGTCGGCAAATACAGGTAAGGATATACTAACTTCTAACCATGTACGCAATTGGATGGAATGTATCCGCAGCAGGCAGCAACCACATGCACCTGTAGAAGCAGGTTACATGCATTCTATTGCCTGCATTATGGCTAATGCGGCAGTGCATACTGGCGAAAAAGCAACTTTTAATTCCACTACACAAGAAGTGATGGCGGGAGGAAAGGTGTTTAAATATTGACTAGACAACTGACAACGGACGACAGACCACAGTCCGTTGTCAGTTGTCCATCGTCTGTGGTCTGTCGTCTATACCCCGTCTCTCATAATTTTTTTACACTAACCGCCAGTTATTTAAAACACTGGCGTCTAATGTAAAACACTAACCTTATATGCGGAAGATTGTCCTGTTGTTTTCATCTGTTTTTTTCTTCATTATTAATGCTTCGGCGCAAACTTCTACGGGCAGTATAAAGGGAGTACTTGTAGATACCACTCTTAAGCAAATGCTTACCGGCGCTACGGTTTCCGTCACTTTTGTTAAAGATTCCACCATGGCGTCTTATATGCTGAGCGATAAAAAGGGTGCGTTTGAATTGAAAGGCCTGTCTTACGATAATTATAAATTACATATTTCTTTTAATGGTTATAAAGCATACCAAAGATCATTTACGCTTAGCGCTGCCAGGCCAACAATCGACCTCGGAAATATCAGCCTGAAAAAAGATATTCAAACTTTAGATACGTTTGTGGTAACCAACGATGCGCCCATTCAAATAAAAGGCGATACCACCCAATTTAATGCCAGCGCTTTTAAAGTAATGCCCAATGCTACCACCGAAGATTTGTTGAAAAAACTGCCTGGTGTTGAGGTGGATCAGGATGGTACTGTAACAGCTCAAGGGGAAACTATTACCAAAATATATGTTGATGGCAAAGAGTTTTTTGGCAAAGACCCCAAGATGGCTACCAAAAATATTCCTGCTGATATGATACAATCTGTACAGGTATATGATGACATGAGCGATCAGGCAAAATTTACCCGTATTGATGATGGCAGCCGTAGCAAAACCATCAACATTGTACTTAAAAAAGACCGTCGTAAAGGTTATTTTGGAAGAGCAATTGCAGGTGCCGGCGATGATAACCGTTATTCAACTTCGCTTACGGCTAACCGTTTTAATGATACCAGGCGTATTTCACTTGTTGCTTCTTCTAATAATATCAATAAACAAGTATTTAGTTCTAATGATATTGTGTCTAAAATGGGCGGCTTTAGCGGCAATGGCCGGGGAGGCGGCGCTCCAAAAGGTGGCGTAACCCGTGGCTCTGGGGGCGGTACAACAGCAGGAGGAAATGGCCTTACAACAGCATCTTCAATCGGTTTAAATTATATTGATAAAATAGGGAAGAAGATAGATGTAACTGCCAGCTATAACTTTTCTGACACAAAGAATAATAAGGAGCAAACTACTTTCATGCAGTCCACTTTTTTTAACGATTCTCTTGCTTCGGTTAATAGTTCTACCACTTCTGTTAGCAATAACCGTAATCACCAGTTAAATTTAAGAATGGAATATTATATAGATTCTAATAATTCTATATTGTACACACCAACACTTTCCTTACAGCATTCTGATAATTACACCCGGGATACTTCAACCACTATGTCGGAAAAACCATCACTTAAATATTTATCCAACAGCAATAATGGTGTTTTTAATAGCCAGCGAGATGGTAAAAGCATCACTAATGAACTGTTATACCGACGCAAATTTAAAAAGATTGGCAGAACATTTACATTGGGTTACTCCAGCGGCACCGATAAAAGCGATGGCAGCGGCGCCAATCTATCACCCATCTATTTTTATAATCCCGACGGTAGCGTATCAACTGTGATCAACCAGAATTACCAAAGCGCACAAACCACCAAAAGCACCAATAATGTGCTTACCAGTTCTTTTACAGAAATGATTGGTAGAAAAACAATATTGGAATTCAACTATGCTTATACCAACAGGCATAGCAGTTCTGATAAAGATGCGTACGATTATAATCCTTTGACGCAAAAGTTCGACCTGGTCAACAAACAGCAAACCAATTCTTTTGAAAATATTTTTACAGCGCAGCGTTATGGTGCCAACTTCAGGTATATTGCCACAAAATATAATTTTCAAATAGGAACAGGCATACAAACATCACAGTTGGATAATAGAAGCATACGCGGTATCTATCAAACCAATGGTAAAGATTCCGTTATCCATACCAAACAGAATTATGCTAATCTTTTTCCTACGGCAAATTTTACCTATAATTTTTCAAAGAGAACTAACCTGATTTTTCATTATCGTGGCCGTACCAACCAACCAACGGTTACACAGTTGCAAGATGTACCTGATCTTACTAACCTGGTTCGTATTGCTGTAGGCAACCCTGGGTTAAAACAAGAATTTACACATACGGTAGACCTTAGTTTTAAAACATTAAACCCTGTTAATTACAAATATTTAAACATCACATTGAATGGTACACAAACCAGCAACCATATTGTCAATGGTACCGATAGTCTTACTTTAAGCACTTTGCACAATTATGGTTTACCCGATTCGCTTTTACGGCCTGGGGTACAAATCATTAAACCGTTAAACCTGAATGGCGCATTTAATCTTTCATCCAATATTACGCTTGGTGTGCCTCTTGCTAAAAAGATGAAAGGCAGTAGTATCAATTTCAGCAACGTGGTGAACTACAACCATGGGTTGAGTATGTTGTACAAACAATTAAATACTACCAATACACTTACTATTTCTCAATCGTTGGGTGTTAATATGGACTTTAAGGATAAATTGAATTTTGGATTAAGGGCAAAAGTATCTTACTCACAAGCAAAGTATAGCATTGCCGCAGGTAATAACAACACCAATTATTATACGCAATCTTATTCTACCGATATCAATTATTACATTACCAAAACATTTATTATTGCTACCGACTTTGATTATTTGCTTTACACAGGGCAATCTGCCGGTTTCAACAGAACCATTCCTTTATGGAATGCCAGCCTTGCCAAACAACTATTTAAAAAGAAAAATGGCGAGTTGAAGTTTTCTGTAAATGATTTACTCAATCAAAACCAAAGTATTACTCGTACACAGGGCGATAACTATTATTACGATGCCAGAACGGTGGTGCTTAAACGCTATTTTTTAATGACGTTTACTTACAACCTAAACCGCTTTGGCAAAAGAGGACAACAAGGTGGGGGCAATAATTTTAGAAGAGGTGGTAACGGCGGTAACCGTGGAGGAAGAAATGGTGGAGGTAACGGAGGGAATAATATGGGAGGGATGGATAACTAATTAAAACATAATCATCACATCCTTATTTTAAAAGTAGTGGTGAGAGATTTACAACCAGTAATTATCCATTCGCCAACTGTGGCAAAGGCGAAGTAAAATACTGCTGCTGTAAATGTTAAACCTTGAAAAAGATATTTTATTTTCAATTGCTGGTATTAAAATGAGATTAAAATGGTGCTGTTAAATGCCATCACAACATAATAACGAAGCAATTAGATTTATGGTGTGTTGTGAATAACCAAAAAAATATAGAAGAGGAACTACTTGCGGTCAGAATAAACTACAATTTGTGGCAACATTGTCAAAAAAAACTCATCGTCAAACGATTACGGTTAAGTGGAATTGCAGATAATTGAACGCTATAATTCATTCATCTTCATACAATCTTAAGCGATTATTCAATTGCACAATCTGTTGCTGCATATCATTTACCTTTTGTAATAAATGACTGATGGCTTCAATGCCTTCCACATTAATATCCATATCATAGTAGAGGCGTACTATTTTTTCCAACCTGCTTAACTGATCCACAGGTACAAATGTTTTTTGTTCAATAGTGGTTAATGTTACCAAACCAGATTGTTCCAGCGTATAAATAAAAGTTTTTTCTACTTTATGGTGAATACAAAATTCATCAATCATTATCATGTCTTCTGTTTGCATAAAAAACTATTTAAATGTAGATAATTTAGTGAACAGTTCTTTTTGTTCGTCGGTTAAGTTGGTGGGCAATTTTATATCGTAAGTAACATACAAGTCACCTGCTTCTCCTTCTTTTTTATATACCGGAAATCCTTTTCCCTTCAGCCTGATCTTTGTGCCAAATTGTGTTTCAGGATTCACTTTCAGTTTTACTTTTCCACTCAATGTATCTATGGTAGTTTCTCCACCTAAAACAGCAGTATATAAATCGATGGTAGCATTGGTGTACAAGTCGTTTCCCAGTCGTTTAAATTGTGGATGCGGTGCAATAGAAAATGTAATGAACAGATCACCGGCAGGACCACCATTAACACCAGGTGCGCCATAACCTTTCAATTTTATTATTTGTCCGTTTTCAATACCAGCCGGTATGGTAATGCGAATGTTTTTTCCATTAACGGTAAGTGTTTGCTGATGTGTTTGCATTGCATCGGTCAAATTCAGTTTCAATTCTGCATTGTAATCCTGTCCTCGGTATTTTGCCTGGCTGCTTCTGCCTTGCTGGCCAAACATCGATTCAAAAAAACTGGAGAAATCTGTATCATCACCACCAGAAAATTGGCTGCCCGAATATCTTTGTTGATTTTGCTGCGATTGCCGTTGTTGCTCAAACTGATCGGCATGTTGCCAGTCTTTTCCATACTGGTCATATTTTTTTCTTTTTTCAGCATCGCTCAATACTTCATGCGCTTCATTTATTTGTTGAAATTTTTGATGGGCATCCTTATCATTAGGATTAAGATCGGGATGCATTTTCCTTGCTAATTTTCGATAAGCTTTTTTTATCTCTTCGGCAGATGCGTTTTTATCGATCCCTAAAGTTTTATAATAATCTATAAATTCCATAACGTTATTTTTCTTGTATAAAGTTACAGTAACTATTTTTGAAAGCTGATTTATTAAAATACCCACTGCAAGGTATTAATATCATCCTGAGCTACAACTATATTTATACCAAACTAAATACATGAAAAAGATACTCCCGTTTTTATTTGCCGTACTTTCTTTTAATACTGCATTTTGCCAAACTGATAATGCAGAATTGCCTGCTATTTCAGCCGACAATGCCAATGCATTTTTTATTCCTGCTGCGGTATGCAAAAAATTTAATGTTACCGAAGCCAATGGAGATGCATGGATGAAAGTGTACAATAACCTGGCTAAAGATGCCAAATTGCAAAGGGTAAATGATATTCGATGGCAGGCAACTACAAAAGAGGCAGCTATTGCCTGGTACAATGCCAATATCAATATGCTTAGCGAAGGGGCAAAAGATGTAACTGACCAGTTAACAAAACCTGCAGGTGTGCTGGCATGGAATGTATATGAAACCAGTGAAAAGATGAAAAAGATGATGGAAAGCATGGGTATGAAGCAAAATCAATACACGTTTACTTTTGTAGTAGATAAATATGTGGCCAAAATATTTGTAGGTGTTAACGAGGCTACATCATTAAAAGAATCGTGGAGTTTTGCAAAAGAAGGATTGAAAGCCTTGTTGACTGCAAGCGGTAATCCAAAGCTGGCGGCGTTGGTGTTGTGAATAGTCAATGGTCAATAGTGAATGGAAGGCTGACGCTTCACTCCGCATTATTTACTATTGGTGCCGAAGAATTTGCCGCTCACTCCAATGTATTTTACCGATGGAGTTTGTTGTTTATCTTTACAACATGAACTGGCATTTGTATTATAAGATCATTACTGGAGTAGGAGGCCGCTACCTCGTACTGGCTTTTATTGCCACCGTGGTATTTTATATTATTTACAAAGAAAAATGGCAGTTTAAAAAGATACAGCAGGCCTTCCCTAAGTCAAAAGATTATGTAAGAGAAATCTGCTATTCTCTTCTCACCATTTTCATATTTGGGTTCATTGTTTACACAATGCTATTTTATACGCCGGTAGCCAAACACACTTTTCGTTACAATGATATAAAGACTTATGGCTGGGCATGGTATTTTACAGCCTTTCTTATAATGCTTTTAGTGCACGATACTTATTTTTATTGGGCGCACCGCATTATGCATCATCCCAAACTATTTAAGTTTTTTCATGTGGTGCATCATAAAAGTACCAATCCCTCACCCTGGGCTGCCTATGCTTTTCAACCCATGGAAGCTATTGTTGAAGCAGCCATTTTACCCATCTTTATATTTACAATGCCATTGCATATTAGCCATACCTTCATTTTCTTTTTCTTTATGATAGTATATAATGTTTATGGCCATTTGGGTTATGAATTATATCCAAAAGGTTTTAGCACCAGCAAAGTGGGTAAATGGATCAATACATCAGTTAACCACAACCAGCACCACCAATATTTTAAAGGCAACTACGGCTTGTATTTTTTATGGTGGGATAGGTGGATGGGTACTATCCGTAAGGATTATGATTCCCGTTTTGAAGAAGTGAAAAGCAGGAAAGGGCAAGAAAACGAATCTGAACAAATTGCTGTAGCTATCAGTTAATGGTCTTTAACCTCAATCTCTCCAAACAATATTTCCTCCTTTAGCCATCTAAAACCCTGTTTTAGGCATCTATTTTGTACAGTAAGAATAAAAATCTTTACCCTAAGGCATCCCGGCGGCATAGTAATACGTATATGAATATTGACTGCTGGTTTTCTTGCAATTAAACTTTATCTTTAGTAATACAAACTTATCACGTGCTGAATATTAAAACCTTTATGTTTAACCGGTTTTATAAAAGTAGAAAACATCTCCTGTTTTTTTGCACAGCAATTTTATTCAGCACCATTATAAACGCACAGACTTGCCCGGTCAATATTGATTTTGAATTAGGCGATTTTACCGGATGGATATGCTATACCGGAAATGTAGTTGCTTCGGGCAATGATAATATTATTACATTAACACCATCTACTCCTATCGTAGGCAGACATACCATGATGTCTTCCTTTCCGGGTAATGGTCTGGATCCTTATGGAGGTTTTCCTGTAAACTGTCCTAATGGAAGCAGCCATTCTATTAAATTAGGTAATGATATAGGCGGTGCAGAAGCCGAAGGTGTTTCTTATGAATTTACTATTCCTGCAGGAGTAAATGAATACAATCTTATTTATCATTATGCAGTGGTTTTTCAGGATCCTAATCACAGGGTAAATGAGCAGCCGAGGATGCAGATAGAAATAACTAACGTAACTGATAATAAAATAATCACTTGTCCTTCTTTTGCTTTTTTTCCTTATGGTACACCATTGCCGGGCTTTGAGTTATCTTCTACTAATAATACTGGTACACCAGTTTGGTATAAAGACTGGTCGGCAGTGTCCATTAATTTAGATGGAAATGCCGGAAAAACAATACGCCTGTTCTTTAAAACTGCTGATTGTACTTTTAGAAGGCATTTCGGATATGCTTATATTGATGTAAACTCTGAATGTAGCGGTAAGTTTGAAGGTGCTTCATTTTGCCCCGATGATTCTGTAGTAAATGTTGTTGCACCTTATGGGTATCAAAATTATACCTGGTATAATTCCACATTTACACAGGTATTGGGAAATAGTCAAACATTATCTTTTGTACCACCACCACCAAATAGTACTACAGTTGCGGTGGTATTAGTGCCCTACAATGGCTATGGCTGCCTCGATACTTTGTACACCGACCTTAAAAATAACCTGGTGGTAAAGGCAGATGCCGGTAAGGATACGGTATCCTGCAATCATAGTCCCGTTCCCATCGGCTCACCGCCCACGTTAGGTGTCAGGTATCATTGGTCACCTGTTTCAGGTTTATCAGATCCCAATATTTCCAACCCAGTTGCTTTGCCTGATGTTACCACCACTTATGTGTTAACGGCACAAAGTAAAGGTGGAGGATGCCTGCATACTGATACTGTAACTGTAAAGGCCGATTTGGTCGATAACAGCATTCAATTATTGGGTAAAGCAGATTATTGCATTGGTAGCGGCGATAGTGCAGTGCTAGTGGTACAGGCAGACAGTGTTCAATGGTTTAAAGACAATGTTGCAATACCGGGTGCTACAAAAACAAGGTACAGGGTAACACAGACAGGCCTTTATTATGCCGTTTTATACGGGGAGTATGGTTGTACTTTAACAACTGTTACACAACAAATACATATTGCATCGGTACCGGTTTCTAATTTTACCAATACCACAGCACCTAATCAATGCCTGTTTGGTAACCAGTTTATACTTAAAAACAATAGTAGCAATGCTGTTGGTGAAATGGCGTACAAATGGGATTTTGGAGATGGTAATCAGGCTACCACAAAAGATGTTACTTATTCTTATAAAAAAGCAGGTAAGTATAATTTAAAATTGGTGGTAACCAGTATTGGGATTTGTGCTGATAGTACTATACAACCAATAATTATATATCCCAATGCTGTATCGACATTCACGGTGGCGCCTACCTGCATCGATCTGCCTGCTAAAATAGTGAACACTACGGTAGATACCATTGGCTCGCCAATAAACTATTTATGGAGCTTTGGCAACGGGCAAACTTCCAGTTTAAGAAATCCTCCTGACCAGGTTTATGGCGCTGCAGGGAATTACAATATCAGCTTATCGGTAAGCAGTGTGCAATGCCCGTTTCCTACACATATCTCCACAAAAAGTCTTGTGATTGAAAGGCCAAAACCGGGCATTGGATATACTTTGGAATATGCTGTGGTTAATATGCCGCTCGACCTCCATGCAAGGTCAATTGGCGATACTGTTTTGTGGAGACCTGCTATTAATTTAAATGACGCCACTAGTTTTACCCCCATATTTAAAGGCAATACAGAACAATTATACACTATTGATATAAAAACAAAAGCCGGCTGCGTTACTACCGATACACAAATGGTAAAACTGGTAAAAAGTGTAGAGATATTTGTACCCAATGCATTTACACCTAATGGTGATGGTGTTAACGATGATTTAAAACCCACTTTCTTTGGCGTTAAACAAATGCACTATTTCAGGATATATAACCGCTGGGGACAACTTTTCTATCAAACTTCAGATCCTAAAAAAGGATGGGATGGTACATTTAAAGGCACAGGGCAAGAAATGCAAACCCTGGTGTGGGCGTTGGAAGCGTTGGGTGTTGATGGTGTGATATATACGAAGAGAGGAACTACTATATTGGTTCGGTAATATAGATTGGATTATAAAGTGTCAGCCTGAGCTTGTCGAAGACGGTTGAGTGGAGGTTGGTAGCAATAGAAAAGAAAGCACTTTTTGAATATGCAGAGTATTAACAAAATCTATATAATTTTTAAATCAATACTCCTACGTTTCAAAATAAAAATGATTGTGGTTATTGCATTTAGGGTTAAACGCCGCTTTACACAAAGGGCAATGATAACCACTTTCTAAATATTGCGTTATTGTCATTTCCCCATAACAGGCTCCGCAAAGTATTGCCTTGGTATTAAATTCACTTTTTGGCCACACTGTTGCTTCATGTTGGACTGTTTCATTATGGCAAGAAATGCAGGGATAATATTCGTTGCAGCATTTCATTTTAATGGCAATGATATCCAGTGGCGAATGATAATGTTCACAACGGGTATGCTCATCAACAGTTTTGCCTTTTATTGCTATAGATAATTTTCCATTCATTTTTTATGCGGTTTGCATTTGGTACGCTGAAATTCTATTTCGACCAAATGTACCGAAATAAAATTTCGGCGTTCTAAATACGGCGTACTTAAATTGATTATTTTTAAACAACAATGGCTAATCGCATCATTTACATCATGGGAGTTTCGGGCTCCGGAAAAACAACAATAGGAGAGCTGTTGTCTCAAAAAATTGGTATTCCTTTTTTTGATGCGGATGATTTTCATTCTTTAGCTAGTAAAGAAAAAATGAAAGCTGGACTGCCTTTAACTGATGAAGACAGAAAGGATTGGTTGCTGGCATTGAATAAACTGGCAACAGCACAAATGCAAGTAAAAGGCGCTATCATTGCCTGTTCTGCCTTAAAAAAAAAATACAGAACCGTGCTAACGGAAGGAGTTGAAAACCCATTCTGGGTATTTTTACAAGGTAGTTATAAAATTATTTACGAAAGGCTGCAGCAAAGGAAAAATCATTATATGCCTCCATCGCTTTTGCAATCGCAGTTTGATAGTTTGGAAATACCTGCCCATGCTTTTATTATAGATATTGAAAAATCACCTGCCACAATTGTACACCTTATTAGCGATGCATTGCCTTTAATACGCTGAAATTTTATTTCGAAAAGAAAAATTTGCGTAGTTAAATGGCTACGCTTATATTTGTAGCCAAATAGCTACATAATGAATTTAAGAAGAGATGTTTTTCAAGCGATAGCCGACCCCACAAGAAGGGCCATATTGCTGCTGGTTGCTTCGCAATCGATGACAGCAGGTGCAATAGCAGCCAACTTTGATACAGCAAGGCCAACAGTTTCAAAACATTTGCAAATACTTACCGAATGTGAATTGCTTAAACAAGAGCAAAACGGCAGGGAAATTTCCTATTACATCAATGCAAAAAAAATGAAAGAAGTATCCGATTTTATTGAGCCATTCCGCCAAATGTGGGATGACCGGTTTAATAAATTAGAAGCGGTAATGAAAAAGTATAAATCAAAAAAATAATTATTATACACTGTGACTTTATAAATAAGATAATATGGAACAGAAAACAAAAATAAATGCCGAAGACAGCAAACAGGATTTAGTAATTACAAGGGAATTTGATTTGCCTTTGGAGTTACTTTTTAAAGCCTATGTAGAAGCTGAAATTGTGGAACAATGGATGGGAACAAAAGTGTTGAAACTCGAAAGTAAAAAACATGGTAGTTACCAATTTGAAACCAGCGACCCCAAAGGAAATATAGCCTTTCAGGCAAGTGGAGTAATTCATGAATTTATACTAAACCAAAAAATTATAAGAACATTTGAAATGGAAAAAATGTCTTTTGGTGTTCAGCTGGAGGTATTAGAATTTGAACAACTTACGGACGATACGAGTAAACTAACCATGCATACTATTTATGAATCGGTTGCACAAAGAGACCAGGTATTGAAATTACCTTTTGCTCAAGGTATAAACATGGCGCATAACCGATTACAGGATATTCTACATAAACTAAAATAAAATCCAATGCCAAAAAGAAATAAAATTATTTATTGGGTTGCCACTATCTGGCTTTCATTAGGAATGGTTTCAACAGCGGTAGTACAATTATTAAAAATAAAAACGGGGCAGGGAGGCGTAGATAGCATTACAGCTTTAGGCTATCCAATTTACTTTATAACTATACTCGGTATTTGGAAAATTTTGGGAGTTATAGCTGTCCTTATTCCTAAATTTGCTTTGCTGAAAGAGTGGGCTTATGCAGGATTTTTCTTTGCTATGTCGGGAGCAGCAATTTCACATATTGCAGTTTGTGCTGCGAATGAAATATACCCTTCATTGCTATTGCTCATCCTAACTGTGATATCATGGTATTTCAGGCCTGCTGATAGAAAAATTATTTATGTTAATCAATAAACGATTGTAATGAAAAAAGAATTGTCTCCAAAGCAACGTGAAGAATTACTCAATACATTAAAACTGCGTTTTGAAAAAAACATGAACCGGCATAAAGGAATGGAGTGGACTAAAGTGCAATCCAAACTTGAAACCAACAAAGAAAAGCTATGGTCACTTAATGAAATGGAAAGAACCGGTGGTGAACCGGATGTTGTTGCCCATGATAAAAAAAACGGAACATATATTTTTTATGATTGCTCGGCAGAAAGCCCGGCAGGCCGCAGAAGTTTTTGTTACGATCGTAAAGCACTGGACTCAAGAAAAGAAAATAAACCAAAAAATAACGCTATTGATTTTGCCACTGAAATGGGCATCGAAATTTTAACAGAAGAACAATATAGAGAACTGCAAAAACTTGGAAATTTCGATACCAAAACATCGAGTTGGATAATAGCACCTGCGGAAATCAGAAAACTTGGCGGCGCAGTTTTCTGCGATCGTCGGTACGATACCGTATTTTTATATCATAATGGTGCTGAATCTTATTATGCTGCAAGGGGATTCCGGGGTTCATTAATAGTTTAAACAAATAATTATACTATGGCAAAAAGCGAAATGAATCCTGCTGTTGATTTTTATTTTGACAAAGCAGAAAAATGGCAGGAAGAAATAGCGCAGTTGAGAACGATTGCGCTAAGCTGTGGCCTAGATGAAGAACTGAAATGGGGTTGCCCTTGTTACTCATTAAACAAAGCCAATATTGTTTTGATACATACTTTTAAAGAATACTGTGCATTTTTATTTTTTAAAGGTGCGTTATTGCATGATGTTAATGGCATTCTAATTCAACAAACAAAAAATGTGCAGGCTGCAAGGCAGATAAGGTTTACCAATGTTAAAGAAATAACCAAGCTGAAAGCCGTTTTAAAAGCATACATCTATGAAGCTATTGAAGTAGAAAAGGCTGGACTGAAAGTAACTTTAAAAAAAGCTACAGAATTTGAAATGGCTGAAGAGTTTGAAAAGAAATTAAATAAATCAGCTGCATTAAAAACTGCTTTTTATGCACTAACGCCGGGAAGGCAAAGAGCTTACCTGCTGCATTTTTCTCAACCCAAACAATCTAAAACACGAGAAACAAGGGTGAAAAAGTATGCACCACATATACTCAAGGGAAAGGGGTTGAATGATCTTTAAATTAAAAATCGGAACAATCCAGTGGTTGTAAAAAGGTAATATCGATATGGGCCACATTATGCTGGTACTCCGGTTTTGCCGATAATGTTTTCCATGCAGGATCTGCGCTAAATACTTTCCAGTGGGCGTCACGATCTGCTTTGTTTTCGTAGCAGGTCATATACATCAAATTAGGCATGTGGCTTCCTGCAATAACTTCCGAATAAAAAACTGCATTGGCGTTGATGCGTTTGAAAATATCTATCTCGCCACCTTCATTAAACATTTGCACTTTGTTGGCAAATATTTTTTCTGATGCACTTTCATAACTACGCAATTCATACACTCTTTCATTCTTCGGTGCTTTAAGGTTTGGCAATTGCATCTTCGGCGCCAATGGAAAAGCTTTTAATACAATAATTTCCATTCTTGTATAAGCAGGATTGGTGTAAGACGCATTGATATAATCTGCACCCGCAGTTTGATATTCATTATCTGTATTTAATTTTTCTTTTATTGTTGTTTTATCTTCCAAACTTTTTATGGGAAGATATAAGTACATCATTTTAATGGCCGATGTATCATTGGCCAATGATTTAAACACGCCAATATTTTTATAGCCCAGTTTATGTAATGCAGGTACCAACGCATTTTTAAAGTAATTGGTTAAGATGGTTTCCTGTGCGACGGTGCTGTATTGATAAACAGTAAGCTGGTATATTTCTCTTTTTGGTTTGCTAAATGCAAAAGCTGTAAATACAAATGTGGCGGCGATTAATAAAACGAATTTTGGAAAAGATGGTTTCATGATGTTTAAACATTTAAATTGCGGTAACAAAGTAAGCATAATTTATTGGTCGCCATAATTAAGGTTGCCAACCTTTGCAATATCTTTTAAAAATTGAAATTCTTAAAAGAAGGTTGGCAACCTTATCAACATCATGGAAATATTATCAACCTTTTCAGTAACCAATCTAATCCTTGTTTTTTTAGGCGCTATTATCATTGGCCTTTCCAAAGCAGGGTTAAAAGGTATTGACATGATGAATGTAACCATTATGGCCATTGTGTTTGGCGGCAAAGCATCAACCGGCATTGTACTGCCATTGTTATGCGTTGCAGATGTAATGGCGGTGCTGTATTACCATCGCCATGCTCAATGGCCGCACTTTTGGAAACTGCTGCCCTGGATGGTTATTGGTATTTTAATTGGTGTCTATGTTGGCAAAGATTTAAATGAAATATTATTCAGAAAAATAATGGCGATAATTATTGTACTTACGGTTATCATCATGTTTTGTTTAGAGATAAGAAAGGCTCCTGTGGTGCCTGAGAATAAATTTTTTGCATCGGGGCTAGGACTGGCATCTGGTTTTACCACCATGCTCGGAAATCTTGCTGGTGCATTTTCCAATATTTATTTTTTGGCTATGCGTATGCCCAAGAATGATTTTATTGGCACGGCCGCATGGGTATTTTTAGTCATCAATTGGTTTAAGTTGCCTTTTCAAATTATTTATTGGAAAAACATTACGGTAGCATCTTTACAAACAGACCTGTTGTTATTGCCTGCCTTAGTCATTGGCTTTTTTACCGGCTTAAAAATAGTAGCTAAAATAAAAGACGATGGTTATAGAAAAGTGATATTGGTATTAACACTTGTAGGGGCAATTGTTATTTTTTTGAAAAGATGATTGAGTACAAAACCTATAAGGTTTTAAAAACCTTATAGGCTTACGATTGTTCTAAAAGTCAGGTTCACTCTTGGTTTTGTTATTAAAGTAGTAGGAGGCAGGCGATGCAACCAATTAGTTTGTGTAGCATCTTTCATCACCAATAAACTGCCATGTTCCAGTTTTAATGATACTACTTCTTTGGTTGTTTTATGTTTAAAAGCAAATTTTCTTTCTGCACCAAAACTCATTGAGGCTATAGCGCCATTTTGCTTTAGCATTTTTTCTCCGTCGCTGTGCCATGCCATGCCTTCATTGCCGTTGTGGTATAAGTTTAGTAAACAAGAATTATATGTTGCCCCAGTTTTTTCTTCTGCAATTTTTTTTAAGTCCAATAATTCCGGTGTCCAAATCAATGCCTGCTTTGTAGTGTTGGAATAAGTATAATTAAAAATTTTATCGCCATACCACGCTACTTTTCTTTTAGTGATGATGTGTTTGCCAAGGATAATGGCTTCATCATTTTTCCATTCAATGGTGTTTAATAAAATATCAAGATAATGATTGGCTTGCGCCATTGCCATTATCTTACCATAATAATTTACTGTGCCACCATGCGGCAATAAGTTGATGTTTTCTATCGGATCGTTATTGAATAAATCCATCTTTCCATTTTTTATAATCGGCTTTCATACAGTGCCCACATGGGCGAAAACCATTTGCAATTGCATCATCTATTGAAACAAAAAATACCCGGTTTTGTTTTTTCATTCTTTTTCCTGAAGAACAATGTAGTGTGCCGTATATTTTTAATTTGGCGTTACCACCAAAGCAAATGTGTTTTGTTCTAATTAAATTTTTGAGTTCTATGTTATTTATTTTATGGTGCAGTATCATTATTTTCTTATACTTCTTTTATGTAACTGCCGTCGGGGCTTGGAGCCGCCGGCGGGGTTACGCAACTCTATACTTTATTTACCTTTTCTACTTTATTTACTCCTGAACTCCTCAACCTCTAAACCTTCCTTCCCATCCAATAATCGCCGTCTTCCTCGTATTGCCCCACATGTATCCACCAAAATTTCCTGTAGCTTGAATCACACGATGGCATGGAATTAAAAACGCTACAGGGTTGCTGCCAATTGCTGTGCCTACAGCTCTTGATGCATTGGGTCTTTCAATTTGCTGCGCAATATTACCATAAGTAGATAATTGCCCCATCGGAATTTTCAACAATGTTTCCCAAACCTTCAGTTGAAAAGCAGTTCCTTTTAAATGCAGTTTTATCTCCTGTAACTTTTTCCAATCTTGAGTAAAAATGTACAGGGCATTTTGTTGCATCATATCTACCATTTGCCGGAATGTTGCGTTGGGGAAATGGCTTTGCAACAAGGCAAAGGCATTTGTCGCTTCATCTGCAAAAGCCATATAACAAATGCCTTTTGTGGTAGAGGCAACAATGATATTTCCAAATGGTGTTTCTGCAAAACTGTAATTGATAAAAAGCTTGCTGCCGCCATTTTTATATTCTGCTGGCGTCATGCCTTCGATATTAATGAACAGGTCGTGCAGGCGACTGGTGCCCGATAAACCTGTTTCATAAGCCGCATCAAATAATGTAGTTTGGTTTTCTTTCAATAATCTTTTTGCATAATCTACGCTGATGTATTGCAAAAATTTCTTGGGGCTGGTACCGGCCCATTCGGTAAATAAACGTTGAAAATGAAAAGGGCTTAAATGCACTTTTTGCGCCACTTCATCAAGGTTGGGCTGTGTTTTAAAATTAGCTTTTATGTAATCAATTGCCTCGGCAATGCGGTTATAATTGATGTTATCCTGTTCGTTCATTGTGTTTAATTTTATAACACAAATGTCTGTAGTTTGTTGTGGTTATAAAATCCGAAACTTGCTCAGTTTTAAAGACGGTTTTATTTCTTTTTTTTAATCAGTAGTAAAATAAAAATCAAATTTAATAGTGCAGAAATGGACAACCAAATAAAGAAAGTATTTTTAGTTTGAACATTTTTTGCGGTTAATGTTGTTGGAGCAATATGTGATGAATCTGATGTAATGGTATCTTTAGAAATTGCAGCTTTTGGTTGAATTAATGGATGAAATACCAAATCCATATACGGCACGCTGATATCTTTTAATTGAAATGATTGCACCTTTCCTTTTTGAATAATTTTTACCATGTTATAACTGTTCAATGTAAAGGAAGCTACCAGTTCATTTTTTACTGCATCAAAATCGGCAATGGAGTCTTTTGTAGTTATAATAACAGTATCTGCCAAAGTTGATAAGCTGGATTTGAATTTATATCTTTCGGGAGTTGCTTTTTGTAAGTGGCTTAATATGGCGCTTGCCAATTGGTCATTGTCAGAACCTAACAAATCTTCCACTTCTTTGGGATCTAAATAAATATAACTTCCTGATTGATTTAACAAATCTGTTCTTGACCACGGCCCCTGAACATATTCTGTTTGAATGTAAACATAGTAAGTAGCCCACTCGGTGGCAAAACATTTTTGCCCAATTGTAAACGATAATAAAAATGCCAATAAATATTTCATAAGGAATAATTTAAACACCAATTTTTTTCAATGCATCATACAACTTATCCAAATCTTCGTTGCTGTTGAATGCCTGTATTGAATATCTTAAAAATACTTTGTCTTCATGTGGCATTACCGCCACTTGTATTTTATATTTTTCATACAACAACGCATGTAATTTTACCGGGTTGTCAGTTTTTATAGTGGTGCAATATAATTGCCCGATAAAATCATCGTTTACAGGACATAGTGGCTCCGCTTTTAATAATTCGCAAAAACGTGCAGCATTATTTTGTGTGATGGCTTTACAATTATTACTCACGGTTTCCCAATTATTTTCTTTCATAAATTGCAAAGCAGCAGGAATAGTAAGAAAAGCTGAATAATCCCTGGTGCCCTGAAACTGATGGTAATCTAAAAATTGTGAATGGGAGGGATGATCACTTGCATAACCCCAGCTTATTGATAATGGATCGAACAAATGCTGCAAACTTTTCTCTACATAAAAAAATGAAGAACCCTTTGGTGTCATCATCCATTTGTGACAGGCTCCGGTATAAATATCAGCACCCAATACAGAAAGATTTACAGATAATTGTCCTGGTGCATGTGCACCATCAACAAAACAAATAATGCCTTTTGCTTTGGCAATAGCGCAAATTTCCGCTACAGGTAACCTTAGCCCTGTGCTGCTGGTAATATGGCTGATGAAGATGAGTTTTGTTTTTGCTGTAATTCCATTAGTGAATTGTTCAACAAAATCTTCTTTGGATTGTATAGGGAAACGTGTTTTTTGCTGAATATATGTAGCGCCTTTTTTTTCGCAGTAATATTTCCAGGTTTTATCGCAGGCGCCATATTCTAAGTCTGTAGCCAAAACTTCATCGCCGGGTTGAAGGTTAAAACTTTTTGCAATAATATTTACAGCAAAAGTTGGATTGGGCACATATACAATATCATCTGCATTACAATGTAAATATTCAGCTAATGCAACTCTTGCAGCAGATAAATATTGCGGCCCTTTCACCCGAAGGAAATTTACGGGCTCTTGTTCTAATTCTAATTGAAAGGCCTGGTATTTTTCAAAAACTGGTTTAGCGCATGCGCCAAATGCACCAAAGTTTAGATAGGTAATATCTTGGTGTAAAAGAAATTGTTGCTTTAAATTATTTTGTTGCATGGGTAAAATTAGCGAATTAAAATAAGTAAATATTGTACTACTCAGCAAGAATAATATTTCATCAATCAAGTTGATGGCGTTTATCCCTTAAATTACTTATTATGCCATTGATAATTTGCTTGTTTGCTATATTGTTGATGTTAAGCGTTTCATCAGGTTCATTTGCTTTAGAATAAACAGTTCCTTTTATAAAAATTTCCAGTAAAAATGTAGTGGTATTATTTTCTGTTTTTTTTATTACTTGTGCACCAATGATATCATCCCAATCAACGAAGCCTAATTTTTTTGTCCACAAACCTGTTTTACCCAGTTTTAATGCAGCACTTTTATCCAGTAAGGTAGTAATGGCAGAATACACTATAAGTAAACCCAATGACATTGTAAATAAGGGAATTAAAATGCTTTTTAGCATCACAATAGTTACAATACCAACGCCTAAAAAAGGGATGGCTAAAAATAATACCAAAATTGTTTTCTTTTTCGAATAAAAAAATTCCTGTTCATACGATTTGGGTGCGTTTATTTTTATCGCTTTTGATTGTAGAGCGGCTTTAATATTATGGTAAGAACCGTCTGGCATTTTTAGCCAATACTTTTTATAATAACCCCATATGAAAACGGCAATAATAGCAGAGAAAACAAATGCAATTTCCTTATCTTTTTTTGGGAGATAGCCTTTATTAGCCAAAAAATAGATTAACAGAAAAGACAACACAAAACTTAGGGCTGGAAGTATATAAACAGAACTGTAAAAAATGTGTTTTCGCTTTTTTCTATCATTTTCGTCATTGCTGTATTTCATCTCGCTAGTGTTTTTAAATAAACTTATCTTATTTTAAAGATAATTTTTACTCCAAAAATAATCCCTACACTTAAAACCACATTCTTAAAATATTTTATTCAATAAAAAAGCCAGGCTATAAAAGCCTGGCTTGTAAAAAAGGTTTTCCAACCTGGATGCCTGCCTACATCCATAAGGCATTAAATTTTACTTTAAAGATTTGCCCTGATTACTACTTGTGCACCACCATCACGCCTGTAATAATGCCTGTGATGTTGTGCATAATAATATCTTGGATGTCTGTAGTATCTGTGATATATATAATGCGGCCGCACATAGCGCCTTTGATAATAGGCATCATAATTCTGATGATGATTGCGTCGCTCATAATGCCTTCTATCGTGCCGCTGCCCAAATGAAAAAACGGTAATGATTAAAAGTAATAATGAGATGATTATTTTTTTCATAACACTTTTTTTAATTGTTATAGTAATTGATGCTGTTGCTCAATAGTTGAATTTGCAGCATTTATAATATTTTAATTAAAGAAAGATGTACGGCTGTTACAAATTTGCTTTTATGCTTACACCGCTTCTTGGTTGACGATGACGCACATAGTGACGACGTACATAACGATGTTGTACGTAATGCCTATGATAATACCTGTGTTGATGGTGATAAACTGGTTGACGATGACCGCCAATAACCACTTTAGCACGTACTTGTGCAAATGATACTGCCGTAATTACAACCAGTAAAAGCATTAACAATAATTTTTTCATTTTATTTTATTTTAAACATGATTAGATATGTACTGTTGTAAACTAATATTGTGCCAACGCACAACATGGTGTGCCAGCTTGAGTTAGGTGAGTGTTGTAAACGGGATAATAGCCGGGCGGATTAATTTTATTCCCCATTATGCGGTAACAAATGCACAATATGGGTTAATTGTTGCAGCTTTTATACTATTGATTGCCTGCGTGTTCTACCAAATAAGTTGTGAATTTTCCTACGGTGAGCATACATTCTACGTCTTTATCAGGAATAGAAATATGAAATTCTTTTTCAAATTCCATTGTGAGTTCTACCACGTCCAGGCTATCTGCGCCAAGATCTTTTGTAAAAGAAGCTTTAGCAATAACTTTTTTTATATCCACGTTTAAATTATTTGCAATGATTTTTGAGGCTCTTTCTATAATACTGGTAATTTCTTTTTGATAAGCGTCCCTTTTATTTTTTCCATAAAATATATTCATTGTTATATTGCCTTGCTTTTTGTACGGAGCAGATACAATTATTATTTCGAAACTATTAGGACTGTTATTGATAAATATATTTTGTTGTATGCCATCAATAGCTGGTTGTTCATAATATGTATAGTCGGGTTGCAATGCCGTCTTTACTTTTACTAATAATTGATTGGTTAATGATTTCGCTTTTTCGGCAGGCATTACTTTTGCAAAAACCGCATGATAAAATATACTGCTGTCTGCATCTTTTAAAAATGTTGAGCTTATAGCATCTTTTAATTTATAGTTTAAAGGAATTGTTTTAAAACCATGTTTTGAACTGCTTACCAATTCTTTCAATTGTACCGGAAGGCTGGTTTGTGCAAAGGCGGCAGGCGTAACAAGAAAGCTGCAGGTAATAGTGCCAACAGTTGATGCGGTTAACTTTTTCATACTGTTTTAAATTAGCTGGATAAATATTTGAGTAATGAAAGATAAACAATAAATAGCGTTGTTGTATTTGTAGTAACTAAACATTATTCAAAGTATTTCAGCATCCGCCTTCACCATGAATTTTTATACTAAAATGTCTTGTGCCCTTTATTATTTCAATTGTACCAGTTTCAATGCCCGTTTCATTGCCCGTTTCTTTTACTGTTTTGGTGGTTAATATTACAGTAAAGCCACTTCCAGTATAAGTTGTTTTATCCGTTTTATTTGGAAATGATTTATGGGCTGTTTCTTTTAATTTAATTTGTTTACCTGCTATTTTAATAAAAGCGAGTTCCTGAAGATTGGTTACAAAAATATACTGTTGTTTTTTTAATGGAATACTATCGTAAGTGTACAATCCGCTGCAACCATCAATTGCAAATGGGATTTTAATAAAATCCGGTTTCTGAATATTTTGTTGTGCAAGAGAATGGTTTATAAAAAACGATGAGAGGGTTATTACAAAGAAAAACTTTTTCATGTTATATTTTACTAAAGCTAAATGTTGAAGTAAGTTAACCATTCTTTTAAAATATTACTGATAAAATAATACCACTTTTACTTGCAATCCTCCATATCCTTATGTACTTTGTTTGAACATCTCCAGTTTTTCTTTCCCTGTAAAAATCATTATTTCTTTTAACGCATTATTTTTCTTAATCACTTAAACCTATCAGTAACATGAAATTATTTTTTGTAGGAGCGCTGCTTGCCATTGCCGGTTGTAATAATGCCGACAAAACAGAAAATGCCAATATGTCCGGTGCTTATAAAATGTTGTCGCAGTCTTATAAAACTGCTAAACTGGACACTACAACTACTTCATTGCAGCAATTAAAAATTTACACGGCAGATTACATGATGTACGCCAATTTCAATCCTGGTGATTCTAACGGTGGCTTTGGCATTGGTACTTACGCTGCTGATAAGGATACCGTTACAGAAAATGTATTTTATACAGGTTCCGACTCTACAAAAAACGATAGCCTGCGTAGTTTTAAATTAACCATTGAAAAAATAACCAAGGGTTACAAACAGGTAATTCCGGATGTTACATTTGGTACCGATCATTTTAAACTTACTGAAGAATATGAAACGGTAAGTACTGCAACAACATCACCCTTGGACGGTGCCTGGAAATTAGTAAAAGCATATACTATCAAGGGTGCTGATTCCCTTCCAGACAAGATCACACAGTTTAAAGTATATGGAGCGGGCCATTTTATCTTTGGCCACACATACAGCGACTCTCTAAATAGGCCCCATACAGGCATGGGCTACGGCACATTTGCCATGACGGGTACGAACAAATCGAAAGAGACAGTAACAGTATCAACTTATGCTTCAGTAAGAGGGCAGGTGGTTGATGTTGATATTGAATTAAAAGGTGCGGATGAATATAAACAAGTTATTGTAATGAAAGATGGAACTAAATTGGCAGAAGAATATCAACGGTTAAAAAAATAACGGGCGTTTTTTGTTATAAAGGGTTTTGTAAATAGAAATATTTGCAAAACTCTTTTTTATGCAACAAAAAATGTGGAATAAATTGTTTAAAATATACCCACTAACACGGTATGCATTTTAAAAACCCTTTTGTAATTTGTCTTTATTATACCTATAAAACAATACCGTTTTTTATGTCAGCAAAAAAAATATGCTTTTGTATATGTTTTGTCTTTATCTGCACTATGTTAAAAGCGCAGGAGTTTTTTGAAGTAAAATGGAAGCAGGATAATGTATTGTACACCGGCCTGCTTATCTATTATAATACCGATGATGCTATAATGAGGGTTAGATATACCATTGACGGACACTACAGGGTAGCTGAATTTAAATGTCAATACAAAAAAATGAACATGAATGGCCGTGAGGGTTATATACTGGATGGAATGGATGCAAAACTGGTGTATGGCTCTGGCGTTGGCTACAGCTCGGATAATTTTTATTTTTATAAAGAAGGTGATGGCTATGGAATGCCTTATACCATTGACGATATTCATTTGGCAATGAGTAATCCATCCCAATACTTTTTAAAGGTAGATAGCTGGAGCAAAATAGCTACCAGTATTTTTGACGAGAAATTTGTTCGCAATTATTATGAAAAAGAAGAGCCGATGTATGGCAAACTACTTTCTTACAACGTGCAGATGAATAAAACAGATGGCGGCTATCGCATATCAACTGTAGCTTATGGAAATACGCAATGGATGGTTTGCATGAGCAAAGGCACGGGCACAACGGCACAAAGTACTTATAGGGAAACGGCTTTTCCGGCAGATTGGATCATGAAAAACTGGATTGATGGTAAAGAGATAACCAATGTAACTTATGGCGATGGGCAATGGCTTGTTGTAATGTCGGCCAATACAAAAATCACCAATCAAACTTATAGCAGGGATAACGCTACTTTCCCTGATGCGTTTGTAAAAGAGAAAACAGCATTGGGTTATTATATCAGCAGCGTTTCATGTGGTAGTAACGGTTGGTTTGTAGTAATGTCTAAAGGCACAGGTTTTACCAACCAGCAATACTATACCAGCAACGATTTTCCTGTAGATTGGATAAACCAGCAGTGGAATAACAGTTACCGCATTAATGCTTTAGCTTATGGTGGCGGCCAATGGGTAACGGTAATGTCGCAAGGCACTGGAATTACCATGCAGAATTATAAAAAAATGGATGCTTACCCCGATGAATTTGTAAAAGCAAAATGGAATGAACAATATGAAGTAACTGCAACTGCTTATGGTAGCGCACAATGGTATGTGGTGATGTCGCAAAATACAGGCATCACTCAGCAAACTTATAATGTAACGGCCCTTTACCCACGGGATTGGGTACAAAATAAATGGGATGGTAAATCAACCGCAGTTTATGATAACCTCACATTAAATACCAACACCGTTGCACCAGCAACTAAAGGACAAATCTATTTAGTAATGGTAGCCAATACCGCCATTACAGATATCGGCACTAGTTGTAAAGTAGATGAAGAACATGCCGTAAATGAATTTAGTGTATTTGCCAAAGAGCTGAATATGCCGCTCAATAAACACATTATAGATGGTACAAACTTTAACCGTGCCAGCGTAGATGCAGAATTGAATGCCATACATCCTACAGCAAATGATATAGTAGTGTTCATGTACTCTGGCCACGGTTTCCGTTGGACGAACCAAACCAGTTTATACCCTTCTATTTCTTTAAAATATTCTTCTTATGAACGTGTAGCAGAAAGCAACAGTTATTTATTGGGTGATATTTATAATAAGGTTTCAGGTATGGGCGCCAGGTTGAGCATTATAATAGGCGATTGTTGTAATTCTTCTATTGGTGTATCGAGCCGTGGTGGCGATTTTGCACTTACCAGCCGCTCGGGCACTAATGGTAATACCAGTAAATTGCAACAACTCTTTTTAAATAAAAAAGGAACAATACTGATTGCTGCAGCAAGCCCCAACGAAACCAGTTGCGGCAACAGCAGGGACGGCGGTTATTTAACCAGCAGCTTTTTTCAGGCCATAGCTAAAGAAACCAGTTACCTTAATACTGATACTCCCGATTGGGACCGGGTAATAAAGAGCACTATTCAGTCGGCAAAGTTTAGTACACAAAACCTTAGCGGTTGTACTACGCAAAATGGTATGTATTATTCAACCGTTAAATAAATAATTATGGCAGTTGTAAAATGTTGTTTGTTGTTTTTATTTGTCGTGTATGCTACAGGGTGTATAGCGCCATTTATTTATAAAGATGATATTATGAAACCTGGCAAAGAAACCTTGTATCGCATTGCATCGCAACCCACCGATGCAGCAAATAGAAAAGATGCGGTACAGTATAAACATGGTTTTGAAGTGTTGGGAGTTATTGATTTATCTGCCACACAAAGCGATAGTTTAAAACAGGCATTGATAAATACAAATAATTACGATGCAGCCAACACCAAACGCTGCATTTTTACACCAGCTTATTTATTGCAGCAAGATTCTTCTTTTAGTGTTCTATTGGCCGCTTCACCATGCGGTAAAGCAATGTTTGCAAAGAATGGTAAAGACAGTATGATAGATTTGGCAAATAAGAATGGGGTAGAGGAGTTGTTGAAGAGGATTGATGGAGGAAAGTAACAAAACCTATAAGGTTTTTAAAACCTTATAGGTTTATTAAAAATTGACCGAGAAGGTAAATAATTATCGCTGCAATGACTCTTCTCTTCTTACAAAAATTTGTGGAGGAATATCATCAAATACAAAAGCTGTTACCTGGCATAACCACATAGTTTGATTAATATCTTTTCCTTCGTATTGTTTCATCAGATAATAACCGCCGCCAATATAGCGATCACAGCGTTCGGTTAATTCAAGCATATCAGCATGTTCAAATTGTTCTTTTGAAATACTTAATATAATACTTGTTTTATTTTCTGCCATCATATCAAGCATTTTATCAGCACCCTCATTTTATCAGCACCCTCAACCATCTCCAAATCTCCCATAGTGCCCCCTTGTTCAAGATATTCCGGAAGATCGATATACCATTTAATTCCATCTTTTATAAATCGATATTTCTTCATTGTATAATCAAAATTTAAAACAAAAAATGTGTAAAAAATGGCAAACTTACTCTGTCACCACTTCCCATCTTCGTTTTCCAACAAAAATATTCCACTGTAAGTTTATAGAATGTGCTGTTCTTAAAAATCTTAATTGGTTAAATTAAATGTATAGCCATAATTTATATTAAAACCTCCTTCAAAACTAAAACCGATTTCGTGCCGGTACTTTAAACTAGCGTTGCCTTTAAAATCGGTTACATAAAGCAAATTCATTCTCGATAAGCACATTGGCGGCAAAAAAGGATCTAACTCGTAGGCAATTTTTGGTGCAAAGAATAAATTACCATCTTTATGAAATACCTCTATGCCACCGCCATATTGATTGAAGTAACCGGGGTAACCTCCACTGGTTAAAGAATGCCCCCTGGAAAAAGATAATTCGTATGAACAAGATGTGCCGGAATGAAATGCGATATTTATCATGAAATTATGCCCCGTATCAGTTCTTGGCTTTTCAATTTTTGTTGATTTTTGAGCAGCACTATCTATTGTTTGTGCTGCGGTTAATAAAAATGAAAAGCATAAGAGTAGTAGTGTAGTGGCTATTTTCATTTGAAAGGGTTTGTGGTAGTCGCTTTATTAAAAATCGAAGATAACTACAGAAAGTTAAGAAAATTGTACACTTACTTTAGCTAAAAATAGAGATAAACGGTTTTTTATTAGAAAACTGTTTATCATATATAATAAATCGTATCTAAATACGTTAGTCTCTAAATGCCCTTAAACCCAATCCGTTATGAAATATCTTTTCTACACTATTATTGCTATCTGTAGCCCCCTGATCGTTTTTTGTCAGGATATTACAGGCCTTTGGAAAGGCACTATGTACAACGATTCTACCAAACAATATTTACCTTATGAAGTAGTTATCAGCAAAGAAAAGGGGAAATACACCGGCTTTTCCCACAGTTGGTTTTTGGTTGATGGTAAAAAATATTACGGCATCAAAAAAATTAAAGTGCACGTTGCAAAAGATGGTAAAATAGTGATACAGGATGCTGAATTGATCGACAATAATTATCCTGCAGGCCCCGATAAAAATGTGTACCAGTTGAATGTGCTTGACCTGACAAATAATAATACCGAAACCAGTTTAAATGGCCCTTTTGTTACCAATCGCACCAAAGAATATACCCAGCTTACCGGGCAAATCAATATAAAAAAAGTAAGCCTTACAACCGAAAGTGAGCTGATGAGTTATTTACAAAAAACCGGGATGGATAATAGTTTTACTGCCGCAAGTAAATAACGCTATACCATAGTATTCACTTTTTTTAATTCATCTTTTGCATAGTTGAACCAAATGTTATTGGCTCTTTTTTCAGTAGCATTAAGGTGAGATGTTTCCTGTAACATTTCTTCCAATATTTTTTTGCCCTCTTCTTCCCTGTTCAAGCCAATTAAAAAACAGCCATACCTGTAGCGACTTTCATAATTGGAGAATCTTCCCTTCAATAATTTAAATTCATTTTCGGCGCCTTCGGTATTACCAGTGTTGGCCAATGCAATGGCGTAAAGCAGGTGAGCACGGGAACGGATAAATTGCGGCAGCTTGTATATTTTTTTTGCAAGTACAACAACATCATCGTACCGTTTTAATTCTGAATAGGCATTTATCAGTTGTATGTTTACATGTTCATGCACAACAAAACTTCCAGAAAGACTGGATTCATATAGAGCAACAGCTTTTGCTGTTTGGCCTGCAGCAAGATAAGCATCTGCAAGTGCTACCTTGTTTTTAAAGGTATCTGCAAAGCGAAGGTTTTCTTCCAGCTTCTTTATTTTACCGGAAGGATAAAATACCGATCCCATGCCCGATTGCATTTTTTGCATATCATTCCCAGTAAATATTTCAGTAAAAATATAAATAAGACATCCTACAACGGGCAAAAAGATAATGAGCCAAAGCCAATTGGTTTGATTGCCTTTTCGTAAACAATGAATAGCACAAATAGCCTGTAAACCAATAGTAACGTAATAAAAATAAGGCGATTCGTAAAACATAAGCCGTTAATGTAATAGTGGTGCTCAAAAATAGGAATATCTATGGGTTACACAAATTTTTTAAGCTTTGTAGTCTTTACACTCACATCTCTTTGCCAAAACGCAAAAAATCTTATCTTAGTAATTGCTACAATTAACCTTATCATTGTTTTACCTATGCCAATTTACATGGACCTGCATATTTTGCCCGGCGTAAAAGCCAATGATGTTGCGGAAGCACATCGCAGAGATATGCTTATACAGGGCGAACACAACTGTGTGTGCATGACGTATTGGATAGATGAAAAAAGAGGCAATGTATTTTGCCTTATAGATGCACCCGATCAAAAAGCTGTAGAAGAGATGCACCATAAGGCGCATGGATTAATTCCCAATAAGATAATAGAAGTAAATACAACAATTGTAGATTCTTTTTTGGGAAGAATAATTGATCCTCTTGATGCTTTAACAAATGCAGAAGGGCTAAAAGTATTTCATGATCCTTCTTTTAGAGTGTTGTTGGTAACTACCATTAAAGATCCAGTTTTAATGCAGTATGAATTAGGTAAAGAAAAAGCAAATGAACTGCTGCAGCAGCATAATGAAATCATTAGGTTGGAACTGGCAGCATTTAACGGCAGCGAAGTGGAACACGAAGGAGTTGGGTTTATTGCTTCTTTTACATCGGCAGTTAAAGCTGTTGCTTGTGCAAATAGTATACAAGAAAAAATGGAGGCGAGCCCAATGGGATTAAAAATAGGTATTCATGGTGGCGAACCGGTTACCGACAATGCCTATTTATTTGGGGAAACCATTCAGTTGGCGCAACAGCTGTGTGCAGTAAATAAAAAACATTGCATTGCAATAAGTTCATCAATAAAAGAACTGGTAGCAAAAGATAAAAACAAAGTGCAGTCACAGTTTCATCTTTTGCCTGCTGATGAAATTTGGCTGGGCAATTTGTTTAAGCAGCTTGAAAAACATTGGGCCGATGCCGAATTTAATGGCGATGATTACTGCAAAGCCATGGCCATGAGCCAGAGCCAGTTTTACCGTAAAACAATTGCGCTTACCGGCGTATCGCCTAATATACTTTTAAAAGATTTCAGATTAGAAAAAGCTGCGCAGCTGATAAAAAAACAACAGTATGCCATATCCGAAATAGCATTTGAAACAGGTTTTAGCAGCGCCTCTTATTTTACAAAATGCTTTAAGAAAAAGTACGGGCTGCTGCCTATGGCTTACCTCGACCTGCTGTAATAAGCCAGTTGCGGCAGATTTAATTTTACCATTTATTGAATGATTTGTTATACCATCCAATGGACTGGGTAAGTACTTTTATGTATCGTAAACAATTAAAACTTTATTTTATGACTATGCACAAACTATTCAAAACCTTATTAGCGGCTGTTTTTACCTTTAGCGCATTTGCCGTTACTGCTCAAAAAACAACTGTTAAACACATTTCTAAACCAAAAACAACACATGTTATGAAGACTTACTTAATTGAAAGAGACATTCCTAATGCAGGTGCCTTAAGCCATGCTGAATTGAAAGGTATTTCGCAAAAATCTTGCGCTGTATTAAAAGAAATGGGCCCCGATATTAAATGGCTGCAAAGCTATGTTACCGGCGATAAAATATTTTGTGTGTACCAGGCAGAAAACGAAGAGTTGATAAGAGAGCATGCAAAAAAAGGTGGTTTTCCAGCTAATACCATTACTGAAATAAAAACAACTATTAGCCCTGCTACTGCAACCAATCCGTAAGTATTAGTCTGCAGATATTTTTATTCCCACAGATTGCTGGATACACAATTTGACTACTGTGTTTTAGTGGCTGTGGGATTTGCTTTGCCTGTAATTTACAGGCATTTTTATTAATATACCATCTTGAGGGTATTTGATTTTCTAAGCTTTGTCTTTACTTTTAATAAAACCTTAAACTATGCTTTCAAAGATATTGGCCATGGCAGTTTTGCTGTTCTCTTTCACATTTGCAACCAGCCAATGCCTTTCGGGCAATTGCACGGATGGCTTTGGAAAATTCAAATACAAAAATGATGATGTTTATGAAGGCAATTTTAAAAGCGGCTACGTTAATGGAAAAGGAAAAATGAGTTACTCCAGCGGCGATGTATATGATGGTGACTGGGTTAATGGTAGCTGGAAGGGAAAAGGAACCTACATATGGAAAGATGGCCGAAAATACATTGGGGAAGTAAATGATAATTACTTTGAGGGACTGGGAACTTTTTATGGAACAGATAGTACACGTTATGAAGGTTATTGGAAAATAGGTAAGTACGATGGTCAGGGAAAATATTTTTTTAGTGACGGCAGAATATATGATGGCAGCTGGGTGAAAGGACAAAAATCGGGTTACGGAAAATTTAAGTGGACCGATGGTGGCAGTTACGATGGTAATTGGAAAGAAGATAAGTTTGACGGCTTTGGCAAACGTATTTATAAAGGAACCGACAGTTACGAAGGTAACTGGGTATTAGATAAAAAAGAAGGTAAGGGAAAATATATTTATATCACCGGAGAAATCTATGATGGCGATTGGAAAGATAATATCCAGAATGGCATTGGCACTTATACCTGGAAGGACGGTAAAATATTTTTCGGTACTTATGGCAATGGCCAGCCCAATGGGAAAGGTAAGTTAACTACTGCAGGAAAAGATGTTTATGAAGGCGATTATAAAGATGGAAGCCTGGAAGGAAATGGCACCTGCACCTACGCAAGCGGCAACGTATATGAAGGCCAATTTAAAAATGGTAATCCTGAAGGAAAAGGTAAAATGACCTGGAAAGCCGGCGATGTGTACACCGGCGAATTTAAAAACGGTAAAAAAGAAGGCGCAGGAAAAATCGTATATATTTCAGGCAATAGCTACGATGGTAATTGGTACAGCGATTATTACAGCGGTGATGGAATACTTACCTGGGCCAATAAAAACAGGTATGAAGGAAAATTTATTTCGGGTTTTGCCAATGGAAAAGGAAAACTTTACCGAAATGGGACATTATTTTATGAAGGTAATTTCGATGGAACTTCTATCAGTACTTACACAAGTACCTGGCTGTGGAACGATGGTACATTTATAACAAGAAAATCTTACACAGATGGTTCATTGTTTGAGATATTTTATCCGGACAATACTATTTTTTATGGTAGCATAAATGATATAGGTACTTACTATAGTACCGTTACCGACATAAAACCCAAAGAAGGCATGCTGATAAGCCCCGACGGAAAAGCAATGATCGGCAAATGTGAAGACAAAGCGATAAAAAATCCCAGTTACATCTACACCATAAGATCTGGGGCTGGTGTACAGGATTATTTTAAAGCCCGTATTTTATTTGCCTATAAAAAATATGCAGATGCAGTAACTTTTTTTAACAAGGCCATTGCTGCCAACATAAAAGAAGATAGTGTATGGCTGTATCGTGGTGCAGCGTATTCAAATATCTATAAGAATGACAGTGCACTTGCAGATATAAGCATTATGATAAAAAAACAACCCAAAAATAAAGATGCTATTAGTTGGTTGGGATCATTGCATGCTGCGCTAAAAGATACAGCTGCGGCCTTGGCAGATTATGATATGTATATCAAATATTTTCCTAAGGATTCAGCTGGCTTTTGGTACCGTGCAGTATTACAGCATAATAAAAAAGATTACAACAAAGCAATAGCAGATTATTCAAAATATATTGAGTTATCAAAAGGGGCAAATGATAATGTATATTATTGGCGTGGTGTGTGCTACGAATTATTAGATAACAAAACCGCCGCATGTGCCGATTTTGAAAAAGCAAAAGCTGCAGGCAATAAAAATGCTGATGCAAAAATTAAAAAGCTTTGTGGGAGCGGGGGATGATACTAACAATTGAATTGCCGTAAATGATGGTCTGAATGTTTATAAGCCAAAATCCCAATCTGTTGGTGACTTAGTTCACCAAAAAATGTGTGAACAAAACCTGGATTTGAAAAATTGGCATAGCTTTCAATAGCTCCAACCCATTTCTTTTTCTCTGCAGCTATGTCACCGGTGTTTTCCTTTATCATTAATTCAGGCAGGGTAGGCGATCTTTTTTTTATTGGGTTTTCATTTTTTGTCAAGCCTTTCAAAGCCATCCTGCCAAATAATTTTCCTAAAAATATTTGTTTGTTTTTTTCGGTGCGCCTTACCCATTGTTCCCATAGCGTACAATGTTTCAGCATTTGATACACATTCATTTTGCCCCATTGAGCTTTGCTGTTTTCGTTCAATAAATTTATCCTGCCGATTAATTCTTCTCTTGTTGTTTTATCAAAAACTGTTTTCATCTTCTTAAAATTTTAAAAGAATAAGGGTTTAAATTTTCTTTTCAATCATCCAGATATGACCAAAAGGATCCTCCACTTCTCCCTGCCTGTAGCCGTAATCATAATCCCGTGCAGGAGAAATTACTTTTGCTCCTGCTGCAATTGCGCTGTTCATTACAACATCTACATCTTCAACAAATAACCCAATTTTAATTGTGGTGCCATTATGTTTTGCAGGATTAAATGTGCCTGGATTTTGGGTTTCTTCATGTACATGAAAAATGGCATCATTGATGGATAACTCCGCAACATGAATACTGTCGTCATCATTGGTAAAGCGATACAATTCTGTTGCACCAAAAGCTTTGGTATAAAAGTCAATATTTTTAATCCCATTTTTTATAAAGAGTTCGGGAGCAAATGTTGGTGTGGTTATTTTTTCCATCATTGTTTTTTAATTGAACATCAGCACCTCGCCATTTTTTTCTTTTTAGTTAATGACCCTCTGTCTTTTGCTTTTTTAATATAGTCGATTGCGAAAGGTACTTTGCAGGATACGCCTTCCATAACAACTGTTACTTCGCCAATTTTTTTGGCAGCGGCAACGGCATAATCAGTTAAAGGCGTTACATAACTACCTACGGCAATTATAAAACCATTCATTTTACTACGTACCCTGTTATCAGCTTTGTGAATTGTAGCAGCTACTTTATCTATCAATGCTTTCAATGTTGTAATGTCTAATTCACTATCCGACTTTATTGTAACCAGGCTGGATAGGGTAGACCAGCCAGCTGCCGCAATATATTCTTCCTTGGCTGCAATCCATTTTATCCCCAGTTCCATCCCAAAATGGCTTTCAGCAGCAATCCACGGTACCGTATATTCGCTAATGTTGTTGGATACCGCTTTCTTCACCCATCCCTCCAAGTCTTTTTTGGTCATCTTATCTTCATCGGCAATAAGACCGGCAAGGTACATGGCATCGGCATTGCCAGTATCATAAAGGCCTTTAGATAATTCGTAATCTTTTTTTACTTTTTTCTGTATCACTTTAAGGTGTTCCACCTTTACACCAAAGAAAGGTTCTTTTACACCATGCTTCAGTAATATCTTTTTTATGCCTTCATTGCCTTTGGCTTTTAATTCGGCCATAATAGTTTGTACTGTCATACTAACGATATTATTTATTTGAAAGTATAGGATGCGAAATATTAAAGACGAGCGTAAAAGTATATATTTTTTCGCCTGGTCTCGTAAATTTAAGCTATATCGTAAAAAAAAACAGACGGGGAAGTGTATTAAGCCGATAATTATTCGGCCATTTTCGTACTCTGAAAAATTATTTTTCCATTTTCTTTATAAGTCATTGTATCACATGTAGCATTAAACTCTTCGCTGATATTGAGGCCGTTGAAAGTTGCAGTAAGTGTATTGCTGCTCCTGGTTGCAGTAATTTTGTCTTTTCCATCTGGTACATATATTACGTATTGAGCATCACTCAGTTTCTCAATTTTAGTTACGCTATCATCTTCGATATTTTCATAATTGCCCGAAAGGTCTTTTAGAGAACTCTTGTTTTGACAGGAGAATAAACTTGTAAAAATAACAATTGTTAAAAGTATCCTTTTCATCGTTGCTTTGTTTACCCTAACAGACCTGAATTAAAAAAGATAGTTTAATGGTGAAGAAAATATTTTGCGCTGACGATATCAACTTTTCAATGTGAACAAAAAGATATAAACAACCAAATATTTTTTTTATTTTGTTTTTCTAAACCTTATCAACATGAACCCAAATAAAGCATTATGGGAGAAAGGCGACTTTACCCAAATAGCTGCAACAATGCGTGAGAGCGGCGCAGCATTAGTAGATAAATTGGGCATTACCAAAGGCATGAACGTTTTGGATCTTGGCTGCGGTGATGGTACTACCGCCATTCCCGAAGCCAAACTCGGCGCTAAAGTATCAGGTGTAGATATTGCACAAAACCTGGTGGAAGCAGGCAATAAACGAGCAGCAGCAGAAGGGCTTACCAACTGCACTTTTCAGGAAGGCGACGCTTCAGATTTAAATCAATTAAAAGACGAAAGCTTTGATTTAGTAGTGAGCATTTTTGGAGCCATGTTTGCACCCAAACCATTTGATGTAGCTAAAGAATTGGTTCGGGTAACTAAAACGGGTGGACGAATAGTGATGGGCAATTGGATTCCTGGCGACCCTACATTGGTAGCGCAAATTTTAAAGATAAGTTCTGCCTACACTCCACCACCACCAGAAGGTTTTATTAGCCCCATGCTCTGGGGCGTAGAAGATCATGTAAAAGAACGTTTTGAAAAAGCTGGAATAACAAAAGAAAATATAAGTTTTGAAAGAGAAACTTTTACATTTAATGCGCCATATGCTCCAGCTGAATTGTTACAAAATTTTAAAAACTTTTATGGCCCAACAATGAATGCTTTTGAAGCTGCAGAAAAAAATGGCAAAGCTGCAGAGTTAAAAAGTGAATTGGAGGGGTTATTTATTAGTCAAAATAAGAGTGCTACAGCAACTTCAATACCAGCTACTTTTTTAAAAGTAACTGTTGTAAAATAGGTTTGAATAAATTGCTGAAAGATTGAGGATGTTCAAAATCTAATTCGTAAACAATTTCGCTTACAGATGAATCTGTTGTAGTCGAAATAAAGATGTTTTATTCAAATTCATTTAAAATATCAAGAAAGCTTTCAGTGGGAGAAAATTCTAATTTATCATTGTCCATTTTGTAAGGCAAATTTGTAAACTTACCGTTAAAGTACCAGATTAAATTATTGCTTAACGATCCAGGCCCTTCTTGATTCATTCCATAAATCATAGGAATAAGGATGCTGATTGTTGTAATTGTTTCTAAACTATTTATGGGATATATTAAAACAGCATGTCTGTGTGGAAGGCCAATTAAAGAACCTTTCTTGCCAATAAGTTTTGGATTTTTATCTAACTCAAATATTATGTTTCCCGTAAAAAAAACATCACTTTGTACAAACCAAATATTGAATTTATCAAATTGTTCCTCTGAAATTGAGATCGAATAGTTGTCTTTAATGTTTGCAATTCCAAGGTTAAATAAGTAGTCTTTTGTTTTATTCCATTTTTCAGTTTGTTCTGGTTTAATATTAATTACACTATCAGGAAGGTCAAAAACTAGCATAGCGTAAATGTCACCGGTAATATCGACTCCAACAGTATTTTCTTTTCCCACAGTAGCAATATATTCATTATCATACAAGCGAACACCGATATATTTTTTTGCTTGCTCAAAGTCATCAACAATTGCATTAAATTCCATATCGAACCTGTTGGCTCTTTTCATTGAATCAAAATGGGCTGAAATTATTTTCCCATAGTAGACAATAGATTCATGTTTGCATACTTGTGCAACATTCGTTAGTCCTAATCTTTCAAATCCAAAATCCTTTGAATCTACTTCCAAATAACCTTCGAATATTTGATACTCAATTTTTAATTTTTTAAAGTAGTTATCAGCTTTTTCAATAAACACCGCATATTCTTTGTCGGTAAAAAAAGACGCCCATTCTGGTTTAGGGGAATTGTTATTGTTTTTTCTAAAAAAAGAGAACATGCTTAATTTATTTAGAAGCTGACAAATAATGTAGTTAATATACTTTAACTGTAGCTAAATTTTTAAAAATGGATTAACAAATATTGAAAAATAAAAGTACAAAATATTTATTGGTCAAATCCGTGGCAATCGGAGCAGAATCTTGTCATCCGCCCAGCTTTAGTTGGAGGAAATTAAAAAAAATTATTTGTAACGAGAAATATGACTTTAAGAAGAATTTTAAATCACCACCACCAATCTCTTCCCATCCGCAACTTCCATATCCCACAATTTTTCAATGTCCTCCAGTTTCACTTTTTCAATATCAACTTTTAATTTGCCATCCGCAGCCAGTTGAAACATTTCAGGAACAATTTCACTGAATAATTTTTGCATGTCAACCTTTGTCCAACTACCAAGGCCGGAGCCTGATAGTTGCAGGTCAACACTTCTTAAAACTTCTGCTGATAATTGAATAATGTCACCCGTTACTGCACCAATGGAAATGAAACGTGTTCTATAGGTAAATGAACCTGTTCCTTTTAGAGAAGTAAGAATCAATTCTGCGGAGTGACCCCATAAATAGTCTATAACAATATCAATGGGAGTAGAGTTGTGTATTGCTTTTAATTCTGCAATAAAGTTTGCGTCATCTTGCTTAAGGTTAATGGTTTCATCAGCGCCCAATGGCAGCAAGCTTTGCAATGTTTGTTCATTTCTACCTGTAACAATTATTTTTTTTGCGCCATAATGTTTTGCAATTTGTACAGCAATCTTGCCAGTAAAACCTGTAGCTCCATTTATCAAAACCGTTTCGCCTGGTTGCATACCTGCTCTGAAACGCAGTGCCATGGCCGAGCCTGCAACAGCATTGGGCAAAGCAGCAGCGGTAGCATCGTCAATACCAACAGGCAATTTTACCATCCTGCTTTTTTCTATCACCGCTTTTTCCGCAATCATACCTGTAACGCCTAATGCAAAAATTCTGGAGCCATCCTGCAATATACCGACGCCGTCGCCACCAATTACGGTTGCGGTATTGTTATCGTTTTCGGTAGAATAATGTTTGCCACTTGCTTTTGATTTATCCAGGTGTTTTATGGCGGCAGCTTTCACCGTAATTAAAAGTTCGTCTTCACCTTTTACAGTTGGTTCGGCTATATCGGTGTATTGGGGCATTGCGCTTTTTTCGTAAATTACTGCTGCTTTCATGATAGTTATTTTATATCACAAAATTACAGTGGGCTATTTTAGCAGTAGATAACATTTGTTATCAAATTTCCGCTTTCTTCTTTCTATTTGCCAATTGATTTTTTAGGCGGCTCAAATGCACCGTACTGATGCCAAGATAGGAAGCAATATAGTGTTGTGGAACACGCTGCACAATTTGCGGCTTTTGTTGTAGCAGGTTAACGTAACGTTGCTCAGGCGTATCTTTTATAAATGAAAAGAAATGTTTCATATAATCAAATGTGCGTTCAAAAATACTATCGATAAAACGCTCCCTCAATACAGCATTTTCGCTTATCTCCCCAATAATGCGGTCGATATCTTTTTTATGGATATACCACAGCGCAGTTGATTCAATTGTTTCGATAGTAACGGGGCTGGGTATTTTTTTTCTAAAACTTTCAATGGACGCTACGGTGCTGTTTTCAAAGAAAAATTGAAAAGTAACATCTTTCCCATTATTATTGAACCAGGCACGGATACATCCTTTTTCAATAAGAAATAGTTTTTTTGAAATGTCTCCTTCTTTTAAGAGTACTGTTTTTGCAGCAACCTGCATACGTTTAAAACAGCTGGTATAATCCAGCCATTTTTCCTGCGATAAAGGGAATTTGTTTTTATGTTGCTCAAACATTTGGTAACGATTTACAATGAAGGCCGCCGGTATGCGTTAGTAATTTACGGCGTATTCAAATCTAAACAAGGTATAAGGCATTTTGTAAAAACGATATGGCTAATATAAACTTCAGCAGAAGGGAAGGAGTCGGGCCCTTTTATTGAAGCAGGTAAATTTGTTGTAGCTTTTAAAAAAACATCAGCAATATTATGTTTTGCTGCAACATTATTTTGAGACACATCGCAAAAACTACAAGTGAATATGATCAATAAATAGGTGCTTAATCTTTTCATGTTAATGAAATTATTAGTCCGTTAATGAAATTATATTAAAGCCAAATTGCATGGCGGTATTTTAGCTGGCAATAAACTGGCATCACTCCACAAATTCTAAAATATCTCCCGGTTGGCAATTCAAAACTTTGCAGATGGCTTCCAGCGTACTGAAACGAATTGCCTTTGCCTTACCTGTTTTTAGTATGGAAAGATTAGCTAAGGTTAAATCCACTTTTTCTGAAAGCTCGTTCAACGACATCTTTCTTTTAGCCATCATTACATCTAAGTTTACTATTATTGGCATAGATTATACAGTTAATTCGTTTTCAGATTGAATTTCAATTCCTCTTTTAAATATTTGCGCAATTACAAAAAGCGTAACAGCCATAAATAGCCACACATCGGCACCGCCTAATCGAAGATGTTGTGTATCGGGCATTTTTATGCCTAGCTTTATTAACCATTCGGTATAGCCAACTCCTGCCCAGGTAAACAAACCGATGCCAAAAGTCAGGTAGGATACCCTTAAAATAAAAAGCCTTATTTCCTCGCTGAATGGCTGGGACATATCCAGCTTTTTATTTTGCAATATTTTTATTGTGAGATAAAATATGAATGTCTTTAATACTGCAGTAATGCTTATCAAAAGCGTTTCTACAAAAAAATATCCGGGGTCATATTTATAAAGAGCCGACAAATCATTTTTTACCCAAAAAGTTGCCGCATTGATAGGGTTTATGGTTAAAGTATAAATAGAACTGAATATCGACCCACCAGCTTCTATACATACCCCAATGAATATGATCCATGAAAGGACATTCAATACTTTTAAGATCAGCTTTGTGTTAATTTTCATAATTGTGTTATTTTAAATGATAATGCAAATATAGATAAATTTTTATTGATAAACAATAAAAATACATCTTTATTTGGTAAAAACTTATCCACATTCAAAAGTGAAAGCTTACTGTATCTAAACTTAAACAGGCATAGCTGTTATAAATAGGCTGATAAAATAATAAAGCCGGTTACGGGTCATCATTAACTTTTTTACCACATAACTTGTAGTATAAGTGCAATAGTATTTTTTGTTAGAAAGAATTGTCTCAAACTTCTTACCAGTAAAAAAAAGCTGCAACTATAAAAATTACTTCCGCATTTTTTGTTGCCCGACAGATCAAATACTATGTCGGTAATTGAAATTATTTTTTGAATAAGTATTGATGCCAGAAAAAATAGCAACATAAAATAGCGGCGGTGGCATATATGCTGCCGGCCTTTTAGACTTATTAATTTAGTTGCTCATTATAATCTTCTTTGTTTTAAAGGTAGTTTATAACAGTTGGCTTTAAGTTTTTACATTTGCTAAGGGCAAATATTAAGTTATTTGCCACTTCCCAATACTTATGCAAATGCATACTTACAGGAGCTTGCTGCCTCTTTTTTATTGTACAGTTATTGCTTAACTTTAAATACTAATACAAATTACCATGGAAAATATTCGCAAAGAAGATGTCAAACAGGAAGTTTTTGATTTGTATGACGACTATGCTCACAACCGTGTGGATAGGCGAGATTTTATGCAGAAACTGGCCCTTTATGCAGTAGGTGGCATTACTGTAACATCGCTAATGAGTTTTTTGATGCCCGATTATGTGCATGCTATACAAGTGCAACCCGATGATCCGGCATTGCAAACAAGTTATATCACTTATCCGTCACCGAAAGGAGGAGGAACTATCAAAGCTTTACTAGCAATGCCCGCTGGTACAACAAAAAAACTGGGCGGTATAGTGGTGGTGCATGAAAACCGGGGCCTTAATCCGCATATTGAAGATATAGCAAGAAGAGCGGCCTTACAGGGATTTATAGTGGTGGCACCAGATGCTTTAACACCCTTGGGAGGTTACCCCGGTGATGATGATAAAGGGCGTGAATTACAAAGCAAACGTGATAAGAATGAAATGCTGGAAGATTTTATAGCCGGATATGATTACCTGGTAAAACACAGCAACTGCAACGGAAAAGTAGGCGTAGTGGGCTTTTGCTTTGGCGGTGGTATTGCCAACCTGATGGCAGTACGTATCGCTACCCTGGCAGCAGCTGTGCCATTTTACGGCGGACAGCCACCAACAGAAGATGTACCAAAGATACAGGCCCCGCTGTTATTGCATTATGCCGGGCTCGATACCCGTGTAAATGAAGGATGGCCTGCATACGAAGCAGCATTAAAAGCTAACAATAAAGCCTACACGGCATATATCTACCCAAATGTAAACCACGGTTTTAACAATGATACCACGCCACGTTATGATAAAGATGCGGCTACATTGGCCTGGCAACGGACAATTGATTTTTTTAAAGAAAAGTTGCAATAATAATTGTACTGGCTTTGAATTTAAGAAATAATAGGTAGATCTATATTTTCAGCAAACCTGCCATGCTGAAAATAAGGCTCCAATTGATTTGCATTTTCCATTTAAATGTCTATTTTGTACATTCCTCTCTTCTTCTGGCTCCACATGTTGATTCAATTTTTTTAACTTTTAAAATTAAAAATTATGAAAAGAATCGTTTTTCTAGTGTTTATCTCCGCTTTCTTATTTGCCTGTAACAACAACGACAAAAAGGACGAACCAGCAGCAGCGCCTGCAGCTAAGTCTGATAAAGGAAAAGCCCCTGTTGAACTTATTATGGACAGTAACTTTGTAAACGGCGTAAAAACCACCATGGCCGCTTTTGAAAACAAAGACATTAATGGTTACACTGCCGATATGGACGATAATGTGAAATTCAGATGGAGTAGTGGTGATAGCCTGGTAGGCAAACAGGCTGTAAAAAATTATTATACCGGAAGGTTTAATATTATGGACCATATTAAATTTTCCAACCCCATCTTTTTACCCATCATGGCCAACCAAAGCCCTAATGGTGGAGAAACCAGTGCAGGTAAATGGATGCTCACTTGGTATATGGTTGACGTAAAATATAAAAACGGCAAAGAACTTCGTTTTTGGGTGCATAATGCCAATCATTATAACGATGCCGGTAAAATTGATCAGATTGCACAATATATCGATAAGAAGCCTATTGCAGAAGCTACTATGGATCTGGTAAAAAAGTAAATTAAGTCTTAATAAAAAAGTCCCATTCGGTTTATTGGCGAATGGGACTTTTTTATAAATGTTTTTGAAGCTTATTATTTACAACCGCTTCATAAAATAAAAATTCATTGGGCGAGAAACTACAAAGCCCAGCCTTTCGTAAACAGCTATTGCTCTTTCATTATCTTCTCTCACATGTAAAAATGGTTGCTGGCCATGTTGCAATATCAGTTGCAATTGATGTTTTAATAACGTGGAAGCATACCCTTTACCCAGATAATCGGGATGGGTGCATACGGCACTGAGTTCGGTATAACTTTGTACATGCAGGCGCTGCCCGGTCATGGCTACTAATTTTTCATTATCAAATATGCCGTGGTAGTAGCCAAAATTAATGGTGCCAGTATTAAAGGGGCCGGGTTTGGTGAGTGTTGCCAGGTCAATCATCTGTTTAATATGCATTTTTCCCAATGGCATTACATTGGCGAACTCATTTTTGATTTCGGTTGTTCCTTCATATACAAATTGCAATCCTGCAATATCATGCAGTAATTGCCAGCCAGGTGGTAGAGGAGTGGGAACAGGATTAGCATATAAAATTTTGCGGCCTTGCGGTAATAGTTGGTGCAGTTCAGCAAAACCATTGACATTGTTTTCTTCAAAGCCAACAAATGGTGATACTTCTTCATTAAAATATTTCACTGTACCGGTACCAAAGCTCAGGTGTTTATCGCCTGAGCACAATGCGTTAAAAACAGGATTGTGTAAAAGATGTTTCACCGTACAAAAGTATTTGTTTTGTGCATTTATTTGATGAATGATCTTTTCCGCTTATGTAATTTATTGGCATATTTGTAGTGAGCAATTTGCGACAGAACAATTGCACCAATTTCCCATTATAGAATTTCTATTTTTTAAGCTAATATTATATATTGCATTGTATATTTTTTACCGATTGCTAACTGCACAATTTAATATCCATGGATTTTTTACAAACAATCTACAACGAATTAATCTCATTTTTCGGCATTGACGGTTTATTAAAAATGTTTCAGTCCGGCGACTATAGTTCGCTACGAACATTGAGCGGCGTTCTCAACCTGCTCTATCCAGTCATACCATTGTTGTTGCTGATTGAAATCATAAGGGTTGCCATCAATAAAGAATTTAAAATGGTGCAATTCAAATTGACTTTTATTATTTACATACTCAACCGTGTTATTTCAAGATTTATTTCTTTTGGCTTGGTAGGTTTTGCTATTGGCTATTTTACAAAATTCGCTATTTTTAAAACATCCTTTACCTGGTATTGGCTTATCTATGGTTATATCATTTGGGAGTTTTCGCATTTTATTTATCACTACTTTGCTCATAAGGTAAGATTATTCTGGTGTTTACACTCTACGCATCATGCACCAGAGCATATGAATTTGTCAGTAAGCTTTGCACACTTTTTTTTAGAAGCGCCTTATGCCGATATCATACGCACCACCATCTGCATTGTTATGGGCATCGATCCACCTTTGTTATTTTTCATCATGTTCATTGACGGTTTTTGGGGAAATTTCATTCACATAGGCGAATCGGTTTTAAAAGATGCAAGGCTTGGTTTTTTAAATAAATTCATCCTAACTCCATCGCACCACCGTGTACATCATGCAAGAAATCCATTGTACATGGATACCAATTTTTGCAATCTTTTAAATATTTGGGACAGGATATTTAAAACCTATCAACCAGAAAAAACAACCATGCCTCCTGAATATGGTATTACAAGGGAATTGAATCAGAATAATATCATGGATGTGTACTTTGGCGAGATTGCGCTTTTATTTATGGATGTGGTAAAAGCGCCGGGCATTAAAAATAAAATCTTGTACATTTTTATGCCACCAGGCTGGAGCCATACAGGCGAGCATAAAACAGCAGCTGTTGTAAAGAAGCAGTTTTTAGAACAAAATCCTGCATCATGAGGTTTGAATAAACTGCTGTAAAATACAAATGCTCATCACTCAATGTTCAATGCTCAATGTTCAATAAAATGCAATTGTATTTGTATTGAATATTATTTTATGTGCCATCTTTAAATTGCAATAACAATATTATGAATATAAACAGAAGGGATTTTATTAAAACATCATCTTCAGTTACGGCAGGTTCTTTACTTACACTTTCGCCTTTTGCTGCTTTGCCAGCAACAGCGGAAGCAAATAAAATACCAGCTGCAACTGGATTTAAGTTATTGTTTTTAGCACCACTTTGGGGTTTTGATGGTAGCCTCGGAGCATTTTGTGCAGCATCAAAAAAGGCCGGTTATGATGGCGTGGAAGTGTTGTGGAGCCAGGATAAAAAGTTCCAGGAAAATCTTTTTGCCGCCTTAAAAAAATATGATCTTGAAATTGGTTTTTTATGCAGGGGAGATGAAATCAATGTGCAGGAACAATTAAAAACATTTAAAAAAAATGTGCATGATGCATGTACTAATCCATTTCAAAAACCCATTTATATCAATTGTCATTCGGGAAGAGATCATTTTTCTTATGCCGATAACAAACTCTTTATGGATTTTACCAGTGCAGAAGAAAAAATAACCGGCGTGCCCATCTATCACGAAACACATAGGGGTCGAAGCTTGTATGCTGCAAATATTACCCGTTCATTTATTGAAACTATTTCTGATTTAAAATTAACTTTTGATGTATCGCATTGGTGCAACGTACATGAAAGCCTGCTCGAAGATCAGGTGGAAACGGTGACCATGGCATTGCCACGAGTGGAGCATATTCATTCAAGAATTGGACATGAAGAAGGCCCGCAAATAAGCGACCCAAGGGCACCCGAATGGGCACACACTGTAAACGCACACCTGGCCTGGTGGGATAAAGTAATTGAAAGAAAAAAACTGAAAGGCGAACGCATGACCATCATGACAGAATTTGGCCCTCCAACTTATATGCCTACTTTACCTTTTACCAATATGCCTGTTGCCAACCAATGGGATATTAATGTTTATATGATGGAGATGTTGAAGAAGCGGTATAGGTAAAACAGTTTAACCGTTTCTACCTGCTGCATAAGTTTAAGTAAATTCATTTTTTACAAGAAAGGCTTCGGAAAGATGGTAACCTCTTTTTGTATAGCTATCATACGCCGTTTGTCACAGACAAGACAGCGGCGGAGATCTGTTTTATGGTTTTATCGTTTAGGTAACTTGCATTAGAAAATGCTAACCCTTATGCCGGTAATACTTTTTCAAAAGCCTTTCTTGCGCCGCCTCTAAAATACACTTCGCCACAATAAGTGTAATCCAGTTTTTCTAAAATTTTAAGCATGGGCTTATTGTCGAAATTGGTATCTACTTTTATGCTGTACACTTTCTTATCCTTGCATAAATCTTCAATTATTTGAAAGAGTTTTGTTGCCACGCCTTTTCCCTTTGCCAATTTTGAAGCAGCAACACGGTGTACTACAGCATAATCGCCATTGGTGAGCCATTTGCCTTCAATATTTTCATATGCAGGTTCTTTTTCAAATATTATGGCGGCGTAAGCAAGTACTATCCCATCATCGGTAACAAGATATGCGTTGCCGCTATCTATATCTTGCTGTAGTGTAGTTTCATTAGGGTAGCCATCCTGCCATTGAACACTGCCGTCTTGTTTTCTCTGCTCTATTGCGTATTGAATAATTTCCCAAATTATTGCTAATTCGGAGGTTGTTGCCTTTCTTAAATTCATGTTGTAAAAATATCGAATTGCAGGTAAATACCTAAGCAAGTGAGGAGCGAAATAATATTTTAAAGGGATGATTTATTGAGCAGTCTTGTGCGCTTCAGGAAGCAGTTCTTCTATCTTTTGTATTACATAGTTAATTGCAAAAGGTTTTTCAATGGTGCCATCGGCATCGCAGCCATTGTATTCTTCCAACATTTTAGGATTGGTTGATGCCAGGATGATAGGGATATGTTTGTGTTGGTTATTCAGCCTTATCTCTTTGCAGAGCTCCCTGCCATCAATTCCATTCACCGTAACATCCAGTATGATAAGGTCAGGAACAAATGCAGTCATGGTATTGTGTAGTTTACTTTTAGTATGTACCGTTTCACATTCGTACCCCTTCATGCTCAACAGCAAATGAAATAGGTCACATAATTCTTCGGAATCGTCCACTACTAATATTTTCGCCATATCTGGCGAAGGTGAGCTTTATTACGGAGATTAAGTTGTTCTATACCCCTATAATGGATTGGGAAATTGTAAAATGACCCTGCTATGACAAGGTAGATAGCAGTTAGTAATTTCTGCAATAGCTGCAAAATGCTAACATTCCAGTCTATGGTGTATTATTCAAATCCATCTTTCACCATATCCCAAAATTGATCCAATGCAATTATACGGGGCTTTAAAAAACTGATGATGGCAGGCCAGTCAGATTTTTCCAATATGCTTACTTTATTCATGTGCTGCGATATGCTGCTGATGGTTTTATGATTAGCTTCAACTATTTCATTCCACTGCCAGGTGAATGTTGTTGCCGCCAATATTTTTTTGAGCGATAAAAATTGATTGTAATACTGTAATCTTTCTGCTGGCTTGGGATGCGAAATTTCAATAGCAAGGACAGCTTTAGTATTATCTACATCCATTTTAAAATGAATGTGGCGAATACCCGTTTTATAATTGATCCAGTTAACAGGCTGGCCCGATGCGCCGGATATTGGTTTCATGTATTGCCCAAAAGTCGTCCAGAATTGGGTTTTTAATTTTGAGATTTGTTCCGCGGAATACATGGCTGCAAGATAAAAAATTATAAGTTTCTTAAATTTTGCTGGATAAGAGAGCCAGCAAACTCAACTTGAAAACTTTACCTTCTCCATAAAAATTTCAAAGCTTGCCATCTGTTCACCTGGCTTACCACTGCCTACATCATATTGCTGCGCTTCTTTTTTGGACAGGCCGGCGCTCTTTTTTAAAAGTATGTGCCAGGGCAAGTACTTTTGTCCTTTAGGTTCATTAGCAATGGCAGCCGTTAATGCTTCTGTAAAATTTTGTGTAAATACGCTGCCGTTTTTAAGATCGGTAACAGCAGCCTGCCCAGGTTTTGCTGCAGACACCACGATATCAATATATCTATCCGGCTCGTTAAATTCCTTTTTGCTGAGCGCTTTTTGTTTAGGTGCCATAATCCTTTCTATTAATTCTATATGAGATTTGCTTTTGCTGAGGCGCTTATTTTTTATAACGGTACTGCAACAATCGCCTATTGCAATATTAATGCGGCCGCCTTTCAGGCGAATGAGCTGCAGAATTTCGTGCAGGTTTTTTGTGTTCTTTCTTATGTAATCTATATCATTGTAAGATTTAGTATCAGCGGGGTGCCGCATATCAAGCTGCGGAAACCTCTGGCTCCTGTCATCGGGATAGCAAAAGCCGTGGCCCGAATAATAAAAAATGGTTACATCAGTCTCCAGTGAATCAAGTTTTGTTATAGCTGACTTTAAATTTTCTCCGCTATAATTGTCGCCCGATATTTCTATTTCGCAATAACTGAATCCGCTGTGTGACGCTATTTTTGTAAAAATTTTTCTCACTCTTTTTACATCCTTCACACAGCCTGTAGACAATTCTCTATCGTGTGTATTAGCCATAATAATAAGGATGAGTTTGGATTGAAAAGCATGAAAGGCTTTTTTTTGTACCATCGCAAAATTGGCTAACCTTGCTGCAAAATCTGCTGTAATTTTTTTAGCCATGGCCGTATATTTTTTTGTTGGAGTGATAACCAAGATACAAAAAAAGTTGCTGGTTGCTATTGTCGATATGAAGCAAGCCAATGGGAAGAAAATAATGCGAACAGTTTGGCTTCGGGTTGATTGTTGGTACGCTTGGCAAAATGCTTATGCTCCATACCAATAACGGCGATGGATTGTTACCTGTGCCAGGAACCAAGGCGGAGCGTCTTAAAAAACATAGTAATAAACGTCTACTTCCCGTCAATCAGCACATTTGCGTTGGTAAGTGCTAATTTATTTTTTCCATCAGTAGTAATAATGGCGCATTTATCAAACTGCACATTGTTTGCAAAGAATACACCGAAAGCATTATCGGCTGTAATGGTTACATTTTTAAAGCTGATATTTTTTGCAGGTGCTTCGGGGAGCCCCCATATCAAACCTGCACGTTTTCCCTTTTGGACAGTAGCACTGATATCTTCAAAATTGATATTACTATACACAGGCGTTAAGTCAGTTACGGGAGCTGTGGGGTAAGCAGCTGCAATTTCAGGTGTTATCTTTTGCAGGTTGCGGTATTCTTTTTCCTGGGCCATGTAGGCTGCATATATCAAAATAGGGATACCCACATTGGTCATTTTAATATTGCGGTAGGTAAGATTTTGCACTTGCCCGCCACGGTCTCTATCCGATTT
>Ga0265327_10000631_pt1 | contig 57438 bp, 49 predicted proteins | sample 41621metaG_FD_202089 | JGI IMG/M metagenome (GOLD analysis project Ga0265327, IMG submission 202089) | Rhizosphere microbial communities from Carex aquatilis grown in University of Washington, Seatle, WA, United States - 4-16-21 metaG | ecosystem: Host-associated > Plants > Roots > Rhizosphere... | reverse complement strand
CGCTTAGGGCGGCGAAGCACTGGATGGTTCTGCAGGTCCGACAGGCCCAACGTGCGGCGTTGGAGTGGCTGCTTACTTGGGTTGAGCATAAGTTATTTGAGCGTGCCTGTTCGACTGGCGATCTGGCGCGCGTCCTTATCGATGAATTAGAGGGGGAACGCTTTAGCGAAAGCGGCAGTCTTACTTGCGAGCAAACGTTAGCTCGATTCCAGCGCGGGTTCAGGGGCTTCGAGGACTACTGTAAAAAGTCTTCAGCCGGCCATGAACGCTGCATTTTCGAGATGATGTATGCCCTCACGAACTCAGCCGATGCGACGTCGCCGGAAATTCTTCAACGCTTAGTTGGGCTTCACCTTTCCACGTTAATGTTGAGCACATTGTTGGAGGCGGATCCCACGTCCGAAAAGGATCTGCGTGAAGGAGGCGTCCGCCGAATCTCATTGAGTTATCAGCTTGAGCGTTGGCGAAAGTGTAAGGGCCAACAATTTAGCGTCTGGATGACAGACCTTCTCGAGCGATGGATAATTGGTCAGCACATGAGTGTCGCCACACTCCGTGATGATGGTCGTAGCAAAATTCAACGACTCCGGTTTTCACTGGAGGAACACGGCTTTGATTTCTATCCGGAAAAACCCCTTCGCCCGGACATTTCGCGTGACCATTTGGCGGCTGCACTTTCACTCATGTCAGAGATTCGGTTGATCGAGAGGGGCGAGAATGGCGTTTTCCATGTGGCCTAATTTCTCTCCCATGGGCAACATCGCGGTCCTCAAGATGCGGCGTGCTTCAAAATGAAGGTGTTTTCTTATGGCTCCAATATGCTTTCCGAGCGGCTTCGGGCGCCAACGCGCGCACCGAATGCGTTTTTTCTTGGAACGGCAAGCGTTCGGGGTCGCGCTCTACGCTTCCACAAGAAGAGTATCGACGGGTCCGGCAAATGCGACATTCCGCTCACTGATATTCCGGCCGATGAGGTTATCGGGGTCGTCGATGACGTCCCGGAATCCGAAATGCCTGCGCTCCGAGACGCAGAGGGCGTTGGAAAAGGCTACGTGGAGATTGATTTGGTAGTTACGATGGCCGGGGTCGCGATCCCGACGCGCGCATTCGTCGCTGAGGCAAATCGGATCGATGCCAAGGTCCTTCCTTACACGTGGTATCTCGATCTAGTCAGAGCCGGCGCCGAACAACACGGATTGGACGAAGCATATCGGGCGCGTTTAGATATTCAGCGTTCAATCGATGACCCAAATCCGGAGCGGGATTCGAAACGCGAAGCCGAGCGCGCGCTTTGGCAATTCAGAGAATCGCAGAAACGTATTCAGGTATCGCGCTCGGCTATCTCTTTCACCTTACTGCCTATCCATCAAATGGAAGACCTCTCCAAGTTCGAATCTGATCTGTGGGAAGCGGCGGACAATCTTCGCGCCAATTCTAAGCTCACCTCGAGCGACTATTTCATGCCCGTGCTGGGCATAATCTTTCTGCGCCACGCGACCAACCGTTTCGATATCGCCAGCCAGCAGATCGCCGACGATCAGGCGTCCGGCAAGATGCCCAAGCGCAAGGTTCAACCCGCCGATTACATCCGCCGGCGTGCGCTCTTTCTGCGCGAGTCGGCTCGATTCGATGTGATCATGGCTAAGGCCTCCACTGATCCCGCCGGCTTGCCGAAACTGGTCACTCAAGCGATGACGGATATCGAGGACGACTTTGAGCCCTTGAAGGGGGTGCTTCCCAAGGACTATGGGATCTTCGAGTCAAAAGTGCTGGAGGAGTTGATGCGCCTCTTCAATAGCGAGCAGATCAAGCGCGCCACGGGTGACGTCTTCGGGCGGATCTACGAATACTTCCTCGCCAAGTTTTCGATCCAAAAGGCTCACGATAACGGCGAATTCTTCACGCCGTCGTCGCTCGTGCAGCTCATCGTCAACGTCATCGAGCCGGACCACGGCAACGTCTTTGACCCCGCCTGTGGCTCTGGCGGGATGTTTGTTCAATCCAGCCACTTCATCGAACAGGTGGGCGGCGACACGACGAGGAAGGTCATCTTCTATGGACAGGAGAAGAATCGGGACACTATCCGCATCGCCAAGATGAACCTCGCCGTCCACGGGCTGGAAGGAAAAATTGCTGAGGCCATCACCTACTATCAGGACGAGCACAACCTCGCGGGGAAAGAAAAGCTGGCCCCTGGGAAATGCGACTTCGTTATGGCCAATCCGCCGTTCAACGTGGATCTCGTCGACGCCGAGCGCATCAAGAACGACCCACGCCTTCCGTTTGGCTTGCCCGGCGTGAATAAGGACAAGCGCGTCTCCAATGGGAATTATCTCTGGATTTCCTATTTTTGGAGTTACCTCAGCGAGAAGGGCCGTGCCGGTTTCGTCATGTCCTCCCAAGCCTCCAGCGCGGGCCATGACGAAAAAACTGTCCGCCAGAAGCTCGTCGAGACGGGCGACGTGGATGTGATGATCTCGATCAAGGGCGGCTTTTTCTACACCCGCACCGTGCCATGCGAGTTGTGGCATTTCGACCGCAACAAGCCCGCCGAACGTAAGGACCAGGTCCTGATGCTCGACGCACGCGGCGTGGGCCAGCTCATGAAAGGCTCGCGCAAAGTCCATGAGTTCACGCCGGAGCAGATGCGTAATCTCACCGCCATCGTCTGGCTCTACCGCGGCCAGCGTGACCGCTTCCTAGCGCTCGTGCACAGTTACTTCAAACGGCACGCCGCGGAGTGCGACGCGGTGCCGCAGAAAATCGCTGACTTCGAAACCGCGCTTGCGGCACATGACGCACCGTTCGCCGCCCTTGCCAAAACTGTGAAAGCGATAGGCAAACCGGACGCGGAAAAAACCCAGGCGCTAACCGAGACGCTAGCAGAATTGCGCGATGCTCGGAAAGCCTGCAATGCCGACGCCCTGGCGTTTCTCGCCGCCCTCTCAGCTTTTGTAACGAAGACCTGCAAGAGCCTGCCCGTTACGAACGACCAGCAGCACGCAGCACGCAAAGCTTTCGATCCTATCGCCGAGAGAGCCAAGGGACTCATCAAACAGGTGGACCTCCTCTACAAATTCGCCTCTCGCGCCGCCTCTATCGCAGCAGATCTCGCCGCGATCGAAGCGGTGGCAGAGGTTTTTGACCGGCGGGCGACGGGCAAACTTATCAAGCAACTCGACGAACAACGCCGCGCCGCAGTCGAGCAGCTCAAGCACGCCACATATTTCCATCGCAACATTGTCTGGCTGCAGCACCGTTTCCCGAAAGCAGAGATGCAAGCTGTGCTTGGCTTGGTCAAAGTCGTTACGCGAAAGGAAATCAAAGAGGCCGACTGGAACCTAACTCCTGGGCGCTACGTGGGCGTCGCCGCAACGGAGGTGGACGAGGATTTTGATTTTGAGCAGTCCATTGCAGACATCCACGCGGAACTAGCAGGGCTGAATGACGAAGCAGTTGGGCTGGCAGCGAAGATTCAAGAAAATCTCGAGGCATTAACATGAGCAAAAGCGCGCCTACCACACTTGCCGATGTTTGTGAGTCTGTGCGCTACGGTTATACCGCATCTGCAAGTCGCGATCCCTGCGGCCCACGTTTTCTTCGCATCACGGATATCGCACCGGATTCGCTGGACTGGAATTCAGTTCCTTTTTGCGAAGTCAACGAAGAAGACAAGGAGCGGTTTGCCCTCGCCGTCGGGGACATTGTGGTTGCCAGGACTGGCGCAACTGTGGGGTACGCGAAGTTGATCCGTGAACCGGAGGATGCAGTGTTCGCATCATACTTGGTCCGCTTTCGGGTTGACGCCAAAAAGGCAGATCCAGCTTTTGTCGGGAGATTGGTTGAGTCGAAAGTCTACAAGGCGTTTGTTCAATCGCGCGTTGGCGGGGCCGCTCAGCCCAACGCAAGTGCTCCAGTCCTTGGTAGTTTCGAGTTCATCTTGCCATCGCGGCGCTCGCAGTCCCGCATCGCTGACGTCCTCTCTGCCTACGACGAACTGATGGCAAACAACCGGAGGCGAATGGGGCTGTTGGAAAACGCGGCGAATTTGTTGTATCAGGAATGGTTCGTCCGCCTCCGCTTCCCCGGATATGAGCACACCCCAATTATTCAAGGTGTCCCAGAAGGTTGGCAGAGAAAAACGCTCGGCGATTTCATTGAGACCGAGCAGATCCACCTTCAGACAGGTCCCTTTGGAACACAGTTGAAGGCGTCCGATTATACTGAGGACGGCATTCCAGTGATAAACGTGCGCAATATTGGATACGGGGACCTGAGGATGGAAAAGCTGGAGTTTGTTCCTGAGGTCATTGCTGAGAGGTTATCCGCCCACCTACTTCGCGAGGGAGACATCGTTTTTGGACGGAAGGGCGCCGTTGACCGGCATCTGCTGGTAACAGCAGTTCAGGACGGTTGGATGCAAGGTTCCGATTGCATCCGCCTCCGCGCACTTTCCGATGCCGTTTGTCCGTTCCTTCTGACGTTCGCCTTCCGGCAACCGACCCATCAAGACTGGATGTTGGGCCAATGTGGCAACAAGGCAACGATGGCGTCCCTCAATCACGACGTAATTTCGCGCATCACGCTGATGGTTCCCTCGAAGCCAATACTTAATGAATTTCGGCTTTTCGTCGCCAACTGCCTCGCGCAAATGGCAAACTTTTCTCTCCAGAATCAAAAAATCCGCGCTGCGAGGGACCTGCTTTTACCGCGGCTGATGAGCGGGGAAATCGAAACCTGATAGCGAACCTATGCCGCAATGCCACCGTTTACGATCACAGAGTGGGCCACGTGGCTGGCTGATGCTGAGCGACGTCTACGCGAAGTGTATCGGCTCAGTCCCGAGCGTCTCATCGCGGAATATCGCCGCGAGCGCGAAGTCACACGCGGTTATCATGGGCGCGAAATCCTCGAATTGCTCCAAAACGCCGGCGATGCGGCTCGGATGGCGGGCGTGCAGGGTCGCGTTCATATCTGCGTCAGCGCACACGGCGTCGTAATCGGCAACACCGGGCAAACGTTTGACGCCGGAGGAGTGCGGTCGTTGCAAACGGCCAATCTCAGCCCCAAGCGACAGCGCGAGTCAGCGGTGATCGGCGACAAGGGCCTTGGATTTCGTTCGATCCTCAATTGGACCCATAGCCCACTCATTTCCAGCGGATCGCTCGGACTAGCTTTTCTACCGTCTTATGCGGCAACGGTCCTTGCCGACCTTGAGGCGGAGAACGACGTGGTCGCGGATTGGGTGAGCAAAGAACGGGGTCATGCCGGCGACCTGATTACGCCCCGACTCGCATTTCCTAAATGGATCCCAGATTGGGCGAATACCTCGTGGGAGGCTGATGATGGCCAACGAGCCATTGCTGAGACCTGCCAACGCCTAAGAACGGAAGGATTCGATACGGCGGTGGGAATGCCGTTCTCTCACCCACACGCGCAGGCAGAATCAATACGGCAGTTGAAGGAGTTGGGCCCGGAGTTCCTGCTACTAGTGGACTCGATCTCTGTCCTCGAGATCGTGGCCGATGGACTTGAGCCAAAAATCTGGCGGTGCGACCCCGACGGCCATCGGCAAACCGTGCGTGAAAATGAACGGGTGATTGGTTCCTGGACGGTGGCACCGTTCTCTGGGGAATTGCCGCCAGATCTCGTAGACCCGGAGGAGCCGACCAAGAACGCATTTAATCTAATCGTGGCGGTGCCGGAACAGGTCGGGCCACGTGTAGGCCGGCTCTTCTGTTACTTCCCGACCGACGTTGAATTGGCGTTGCCGCTTTTGGCGCACGCCACGGTGCAACTCGACGAGACCCGCAAGCATCTCAATGATTCACGAGCGAATCGGCATATCCTCCGATGCCTCGCGGAGAGTATCGCAAAGATCGCGGAGGAGCGCGCTGGCATTTCTGGCGTGAAAGATTGGGCCGGGTGCCGATTGGTGGTGCCTGGTGGCGCAACGGGTGGCGACTTGGAAAAACTAGGCTTTTGGGAACACCTCAAGCAGGTAGCGAGGTCCAAGCGGTTGGTTCCGGTGTTGAAGGGAGATTTTTGCCGCGCCAGCGACGCACGGATCGCGCCTCAAGCAGGAAGCGCTTGGCTGCCCGCGCGCCATTTCCCGGAAATCGCAGTGATCGAACGCCAGGAAGAGCAGCTCTTGGCGATTCGTTTGGAAGTATCCGCGCTTGCATCGACAACGATCGCCGAGCGAATGCTGCAGATAACTGATTTGACCCTGACAGAACGTGCAAACGCGATTGCCGGGCTGCTTCGGATTGGTCTGCCGCACGAAAAATATTCTTCGCGGCTGTTGTGTGACGAAACTGGCCAACCGCTGCCGGAAGGGACTACGGCCATTTTGCAACTATCGGGAACGATGCCGGCGTTGCCAGTTTGGGCGACCATTCGTTTTCTGCATCCCGAGCTGAGGAAACTCTTGAGTGAATTGCTGCGGACCACTGAGGGCCGAGAATTGCAGCAGAAACTGAGACCTTTTGGCGTCATCGAGTATTCTCTGGCGGCGTTGATTGGGCCGGTGCTCGCCGAAGCCAATCGCCAAGTGCGGGAAGAGCCCGAGGCGGAGAACACAATCCGCCGCGAAGCCCTCGAGTTTTTATGGAAAAGTTTTGAGGGTTTAGGCGGAGCCGGTCAGATTGCGGCATTTCCCGTAGGTGTGTCGCTGAAGCTGCCGACTCAAGGCGGCGGCTTTGCCTCACCGGCGGAGCTCTATCTTGGCGAAGGCTATGGGACCGATGGCAACATCACGCAGGATCTTTTCGGTAGCTGGGCGAAGGAAAAACTAATCGAGGGGACAGGTAAGTTGGGCTTGGGCCCTCTCGAAGTGGAGGCATTGACACAATTTCTCATGTGGTTGGGCGTGGTTCGCTGGCCTCGAGAAGTGCCAGCCGAGCAAGTTGAATCGGCTTTCGTCGTCGAATTGGTGAACAGCCTGCGCTATCCAGCGCAATTTGAAGACTACACTTTTCAGCGCGCTGGTGAGGTTGCTGAGGCGAAGGTAGCCGACGCGAAGACCATCGAACGACTGAATGATATTCTCCTACGGTCACCGCCCGAGGCGGTGACGGCATGGCTCGGGCGCGATAGTCGATCATCGAAGTGGGCCGTGTGGGATGTTGTCCATGGAAGACTGACCGCTCGCCGGGGTGGTGCGCATAATCCAAGAGCATATGTAGGCCCAATTGTGAGCTACGTGCGGTGGCAGATCGGGAATACAGAGTGGTTGCCCACCGCTGCGGGAACAAAAGCCGCGCCCCGGCAATGTTTGTTGGGCGAGCGTTTGATCGAAACGCTCTTCCCGCGGCCCGCGGAACCGAATGCGGCGCTTGGAGCGCGCTACGGAGTAACCGAGGGGATCACTCAGAGCTATGTTCGGGCAGGGGTCATGCCCGGTCTCAGTCAACTAAGCCGTGATGAGATTTATCACCTTTTACTGGAGCTGCCGCCGCACTCGCCGGATGGCAAGACGAGTAAAGCGCTTTGCCGCTGGTTTCTCCAGCACGAGAGCGACCTCTTCGGAGTTGTGGGCGAATACCAGCAAAGATTCTTCCGCGAAGGGAAGATGTGGGGTTCTAAAAACGGTGTCGCTAGTTACTTCGCAGTCACAAAACTTCGTCATGTGGATGCGGACGGGCTACCGGCGGGACTATTGAAGGAACTCGCGGTAGCCGACCTACCCAAACGCGTTGGATCCGATAAAGTGAAGCGGCTGTTCGCGATAACCGCTCTAGATCGGTCAGGCATTCATCAAGAGCTGCTGCTGTGTCGGGAAAGTCCGGACCACGACCTACGGTCCGACTGGTTCGAGTCGGCGAAACCTTATCTTAGGTGTCTGCGTGATTCTCAGACCACTCAGATCCAATCGTTAGGGTCGTTGGGACGACTGAAGCTTATTGTGTGTGACGAACTCCGCATTCGGTTGACTCACGAGGGCGCGGCTTACGAATACGAGACAGCGGAGGGGGAATGGTTCATTTTCACGGACACGCTTTATGTTCGGGGAGATGCACAGAATTCGCTCGACCTGCTTGCCGATGCGGTTGGCAGCGCGATTGCCTCCATCTTTCGTTTAGCTGACGGCGATTCGTTTTCAAAACTTCTGCATTGTGAGCCTACGAATCGTGCGAAGCTGCTACGTCGGATGTGCGGCGATGACTTTCTCGACGAAATCCAACAGGCCGAAGCCAGCCAACGTCGAGGGTATGCCGGTCCAATCATTCCGCCTGTAGAAAAGCCCCCCTCCGAAGCGGAGCCTCCGCACACCCCTCCTGCGGAGCCCAAAAGCGGAATGGACGGGGGCGCCACGAACGAAGAGTCTGCGACGAAGGATTCTATGGGCGAAAAGCGTCCCGGCGTAAAACAAGTAGAGCATAAGCCGGAAGCGCCACAGGCACAGCGACGACTCGTGATGCGCAAGGTAAAACGCGCGCCTAGTCGAACAGGTAGTGAGCGAAAGTTGGTGGATGGAGAAAAATGCGAAGAGATGGTGTTGATGTTTGAAACATTGAGCGCGCGATTCGCGATCCCGGTCGGCCATCTCACCGGCAATGAAGCCCCCGGCTGCGACATACTCAGTTTCGCCACGGCGGCGGACCGCCAAACCTTTGAAGATCCAGCGACCCGGGATTGGGCGAAAGTTTTGCGCTACATCGAGGTGAAAGGGCGCTCATCTTCCACGGCAAAAATCGAGCTGCGGGGCAACGAACTGACTGCAGCGCGGAAACAGGCAGCCAGCTATTATCTCTACCGTGTTTACGAACAAAGCGCGGACGAATTTATGGTGACCGTATTGCAGGATCCTTTAGGTGCGGAAGAGGCGAAATCGCTCGCAGTCCAAATCGATCTTGAGCGGGCGAACGCGACGGAACGATTTGAGTTTGTAGCCGAGCCACAGGAACGATTGGCTAGAGAATAGGATTACGATCCTGACTTCAAGTAGCCGATGATCACCGACATCCATAGCGAAGACCGGCTCGTTCAGGCAACATTCTCCGACCACCTGCGCGACGTCCTTGGTTGGGAAAGTTTCTACGCTCACAACGAGGAGACTTTCGGACCCACTGGCATGTTGGGGCGAGGGAATGAACGCGAGGTAGTCCTCGTTCGCGACCTACGCTCCGCGGTGCAGCGATTAAATTCCCACCTTCCCGAATCCGTGCGCGAGCAGGCCGTCGAGAAAATGACGCGGGTGGACTTTGCGCGTTCGCTCATCCAGCGGAATCGTGAATTCTACGATTTCATTCGCAATGGGGTGCCGGTCGAGTGGCGCGATGCCAAAGGCGAGACCCAGCGCGCTCGTGTCCGGGTCATCGATTTTCGAAATGATGTAGGTACGGACGGGAAACCGAACAACCGGTTCTTGTCGGTGCGCGAGTTAAAAATCCAGGGACTATCCGTTCCGCACTACAACCGACGCGCTGATTTGGTGTGTTTCGTAAACGGCCTCCCGCTGGTGTTCATCGAGCTTAAGGCGGTCTATCTCAACATGAGGGCGGGGTTCGACAACAACCTCACCGACTATCTGAGCGAAACGAGCATCAATCACGCATTTCACCACAATGCCTTTCTCATCGTGAGCAACGGTGACCGCGCCCGCTACGGCTCGGTCACAAGCAAGTGGGAGCATTTTGCCGAGTGGAAACGTAACGACGAAAAGGAAAAGGGCAGCGTGGAGGCCGAAGTGCTGCTCAATGGGATGCTGACCAAAGATCGCCTGCTCGATCTAGTGGAAAATTTCGTCTTGTTCGACGACAGCCGGCCTGGTGGCACGCGCAAGATCGTAGCGCGCAATCATCAAGTTCTTGGCGTCAACAAAGCCGTGGAATCAGTCGGTCGGCAGGAAGTTTTGAAAAGAGAGTTTCCGCTGGAGAAACGCGTCAAATCCCGCGTGGTGGAACTGCCGGCGGAGCAATTGTCCGATGGCGCACTGGTTGCCGGCGCTGGGCACAAAGACAAGGACCCAACCAAGCCTATGATGCAGTGGGTGGAGGCCGCCCACCCGCAACTCGGTAAGTTGGGCGTGTTCTGGCATACGCAGGGCAGCGGTAAATCCTACTCGATGGTGATGTTCGCGGAAAAGGTGCGCCGTTACGTGCCGGGGAATTTCACTTTCGTCATCATGACCGACCGTGAGGACCTAGATGACCAGATTTGGCGGACGTTCGTGGGTTGCGGAATGGTGGATCCGAAGGCGACGCCTCGCGCCAGTTCGGGAAAGGAGTTGAAGGCCGCCCTACAGAAAAACCACAGCTTCGTTTTCACGCTGATCCACAAATTCAATCAGCCCGTGGACGCGAGGCAGCCTTACAGTGAGCGCGACGACATCATTGTCATCTCCGACGAGGCGCATCGCACGCAGGCGGGCAAGTTCGCCCGCAATATGCGGCTCGCATTACCCAACGCGTCGTTCATCGGCTTCACGGGCACGCCGTTGTTCAAGTATGACAACCTGACCAAGCGTATTTTCGGCGGCTATGTCTCGCGTTACGACTTCAAGCGGTCGGAAGAGGACAACAGCACAGTGAAGCTTGTCTACGAAAACCGCGGCGAGAAGCTCGGTATCGCTCGGTTGGATCTTAACGACCGTATCGCTGCCAAGATCGAAGAAGCCGAACTCGACCCGGACCAAGAAGCGCTGCTGGAAAAGCTGCTAGGACAGGACTACGAGGTCATCACTGCCGATGACAGGCTGGATAAACTCGCCGCTGATTTCGTCGACCACTGCACGTCCCGTTGGGAGTGTGGGAAGTCCATGCTCGTGTGCATCGACAAGATTACCTGTGCGCGGATGTTTCAGCGCATTCGCCCGCGCTGGGATGCCCGACTCGCCGATTTGCAGGCGCTTGTTCCCGTCAAGGAGACGGAGCTTGGTGCCCTCACTGATGCCGACGAACGGGAGAAGGCTGTGGAAGGTCTCAAAAAATTGCGCGGGCAAGCTAAATGGATGGAAAGCACGATTATCGAGATCATCATCAGCGAAGCGCAGAACGAAGTCCGCGATTTCAAAAAGTGGGACTTCGACATCATTCCACATCGGGTAGTGATGAAGACCGGCTTTGAAACGCCAGACGGCCAGCGACTGAACGTGGAGGATGCCTTCAAAAGCGATAAGCACCCGTTCCGCATCGCCATAGTGTGTGCAATGTGGCTGACCGGCTTCGACGTCGAGTGCCTCCAGACGCTCTACATAGATAAGCCCCTCAAGGCGCACACGCTCATGCAGGCTATTGCCCGTGCGAATCGGATTTATCCGGGTAAAGACTGCGGTGTCATCGTGGACTTTAACGGCATGTTAAAAAGCCTGCGTGCCGCTTTGGCCGATTATGCGCTTGGCGATCCTGGCAATGAGGGTGGCCAAGGTGGCGAAGCCGATCCGGCCATTCCAATCGAGAAATATTTGCCGGCGCTCGTCGAGGCGATTGAGGCGGCAGAGAAGCATCTTCGCGATCTTGGCTTTGAACCAAACAGGTTGAATGGAGCAACTGGCTTCACGCGAATCGCCGCGTTGCGCGACGCGGTGGATGTTCTCTACACGACGGATGAAGCGAAACGTCGCTTTGAGATCATGGCGCGAGAGGTCTTCGCACGCATGAAGACACTGGCATTGGAGCCTGCTGTTCGACCCTACTACGTCCGGCATGACAGTATCGAGGCCATCTACAAAAAGCTTGATGAACGGCGCGACACGGCAGACGTAACAGGTGTTCTCAAAGAGATTCACAAGATCGTCAACGAGGCCATCCGCGCGCAAGCGCCAGGTGAAGACCAAGCCGAGGGACTGGTTGTAGATCTGAGCAAAATCGACTTCGAGAAGCTCCGCGACGAATTTGCTAAGAGGATCCAGCACAAGCACGCAGCGCTGCAGGATATCCGCGAACTGGTCGAGAAAAAGCTCGCTCAGATGCTGGCGCAGAACCCGCAGCGGATGGACTATTACAAAAAGTATCAGTCCATCATCGCCGACTACAATCGCGAGAAAGACCGGGCCACGGTCGAGGAGACATTTGCCAAAGTGGCTCGACTCGCCGCAGAGATGGACGAGGAATCGAAGCGTTACATTCGCGAAGGACTCTCAGAGCAGGAACTCGCATTTTTTGACCTATTGCTCAAAGACAACATCTCAAAACTGGATCGTGAACGGCTTAAGCAGGCCAGTAAGGATTTGTTGGCGATACTTCGCGTTCGAATCGCCTCGATGCCAAACTGGACCAAGAACACGACGACGCAGGCTGACATGAAAATCTTGATCTTGGACACCTTGTTTCAATCACTGCCTCGCCCGCCGTTTACAGACGAAGAAGCGGAATCGTTGGCGGAACGCCTCTACGGTTTTGTATGGCAGCAAAGTGCGGTAGGGGCGCTATTTACGGATGCCGCCTGATATTACTCCGCCGACGAGCAAGCGCCAACAAGCATGTCGAAAGGGAAAAGGATAGCTCATGCTCCGACATTCAACGCTTGGATTAACGCCTTCGTCATTTTTAACCGATGACTAGTCCCCCGAGCTCTTAGATTAAACCCCATGAAGTACCGTTTCCCGATCCCTCCGTTTTGGAAAATTGCCATGGTCTGAACGAGAAATCTATTGCCGGAGTGCAATATCCTATGCGAGCATTACTTAGGTGTTGATTTAGGGCCACTTCCTCACCGCCCCTGGGACCGGTGCAGTTTCCCACAGTCGCCCCGCTGCTTTCGCCTGGAGGTGTTACGTCTCAAGCTATCCATCACACTAACATGAGCACTAAAGAAATAATCACGATTGCGGGAGGAATCTTGGCTGCGATTACAGCGGCGGGAATTGTCATTAAGTTTACCTCAAAAAAGAACTCAAGCGTTGTTCAGAAGGACAACAAACTGAGCAGTGGAAGCCAGATGGCCGGACGAGATATCAATAACAAGTAATGGCCAATGGACAAAAACGTAGAACAATCGTCCAATATTCTAGGGCCACAGTCGGTAATGGCAGCACGGGATGCGAATATATATAATCTGCCGGCACCCAGGGTTGACGCTAAACAGTTAAATAAACTTCTTGAGAAATATAGACACGAGAAAGCAACTAATCAGCAATTCCGAGAAACGATCGCTCGCCTCGCATATTACAAGAACTATGCGGACAATGAAGTAAGGCGCACCCTGGAAGAGAAGTTGGTTGCGGGCAAACGAGCGTCAGAAGTTAAACACGCGCTTAGAATGAAGGAGTTTTTTGCGCGACAGTTGCTCGAACACGAACTCTATGAGTCTGCGCAAGATGCCGACGCATATTTACTCGGTGAAATTTGCACACGCTTCAATAATGCAGTATATCCGTCGATCACTAGGAGTGAGCCGGAAGCTCTGATCGCGGCTCTTATTGAGACCCAGGTCATCGCTCCAATCCTACAACTTCTTTCTGATGACGATGTGCTCGCTCACAGAAGAGAAGAAGTCTTTGGCATGATCTACTTTCTCACCGGGAATTGTCACATTAACTGGGACTGAGATGCTTGTATATAGTCCAGTCTTTGATCCATATCACTGTGCCTTCAGAGCGATTCGTTTACTTCGAAAATCTCCCGTTCCAGAACTAGAAATCGAACGATGGAGAATTCTGGATTTCTACCTGGTGTTTCCCGCGCTGATTCGAGACTTCACCTTCCCTGACGAGTACAAGCATTTGCGCAAATTGGTGCCAAAAGAAGACGGCAAGTATCGCAAGGTTACCGACCCGAAACGTATATTTTTCCGAATGGAGCCAATCCAGACTGCTGCTGTGAGCTTCCTTGTCTCTCACAAAGTAATTTCGAATGCAGCGTTGGTTGATTCTAGAAAAGTGCGGTGGGTGGAGGAAGCTTGTCCCGAACCGCTCAGGAGCATGACAGATGACTTAAATGACGATCCGATTCTGGAAATTCTAGTGGGTGCCTTCATGACGATCGATCTGTATGGAAAATCGGGCCTGAAGGCTCGTAGCGATTTGTTTCAATACCGATATGACGTCCCAGGATCTAAGTAACGCCAGAGCCCTTTTGCGCCCGACAATGGCTCTGTTGCGGCTGTGTGTTTTCGCGAACGGAAGCGTTGCGTACGACGAACAATTTCACTACGGCTTGAATATCATTCGTGGGGACAATGGTGGTGGCAAGTCCACGGTTGCCGATCTAATTTATTATGCCCTGGGCGGAAGTGCAAAACGATTCAAGCCCGAGGCTTTAGTCTGCGACACCGTGTATGCGGAAATGGAGATCAATCGGCAGCCGATTGTTATCAGGCGAACCATCGATGTTATCGGCCGCGCTGGAATGATGTTTTTCTGGGGCCGGATCGACGAAAGTCTTAAGGCGGGACCCGAAGAGTGGCGACTGTATTCCTCTGTGCGTTCCGAAAAGCAGGAGAGCTATTCGGAGGTTCTTTTTCGAGAACTTGGAATCCCAGAGGTAAAGCCCCAGATGGGGGCGAATCTCACTTTCTATCAAATCCTCCGGTTGCTCTATGTCGATCAATTGAGTTCCCTCCAGTCTTTGCTTCGAGATGACGAGAACTTCGATACCGCTCCGATTCGGAATGCCATCTACGATGTCCTAATTGGAGCATATGATGACGAGATGTATTCTGACATTTTTGCTTTGCGTGAAGCAGAGAGACATCAACTCGAAGCTAAGGCTCAAAGCGCAGGCATACAGAAATTTCTCAGACAATCGAAGATTATCGCCGATAGTACTGAGCTTGCAAAGGCACAAAAGAGTCTAGGGGAATCATTGGCGGAGATTGAGCAGAAGATAGGACGTGCGACGGCCGGCACGCTTAAGGTTACTAAAAACAGCAATGCGACGGCTATCGTTGATACGATTCGGGCGCGCTTGCGAAAACAGAAGGCAGAATACGATGTCGCTTTGGAGATGAGGGAGCGAGCGGAGCTGGAGCTGAACGATTCAAGACTGTTCGTGGCGGAGCTGAAGAAGCGGCTGCAGGAAATAGACGAAGCCATCGCGATTCATACGATCTTCGGCGAACTTCCCCTCTCTCATTGTCCATGCTGCCTTTCGGTAGTGAAGCCTGTTTCTGACAAGGATGCTTGCCCACTTTGTCGAGAGCCCCTTAGCCAGAGCACACGACATAGCCACATCATCCGGATGAAGCATGATTTGGCGCAGCAACTGCGGGAATCATCCGCGTTAATTGAGGACAAGGAGGTCTTTCTTCAGGAATGCCATGTTGCTGCAACACAGTCGGGCGCGCTAATGATGACGACCCAGCAAGAGCTGAACTCGGCTCTGAATGAATCAAGAAGTGATCGCGAATCAATTGTGGATACGTTATTTACCGAGAAGGGGCGTGTGCAAAGTGAACTTGAGCATGTTGCCCGGCAGGCACAGATAATTACTACTTTAAAGCAAATCAGCGATAGGCTTCATGAGCTCAATGGCCTGGTTTCCACACTCACATCTCGGATAGAGACGGCGAAAAGAAATCTCGTCAGGAAGAAAGCCGAGTCCTCATCTATTATCCAGCAGAAGGCGATCGAGCTGCTAGCCTCTGATCAACTGCGTGAGCCCGCCTTCGGCCGCGCTGAACATGTTGAGCTGGATCCTGCGAAAAATTCGTTCTCTCTTGATGGACGAAATAACTTTTCTGCGAGTTCGATTGTTTATCTGAAAAATTGCATCCATTACGCGATCTTTTTTGCTTCGCTGCAATTGGAGTATTTCCGGTATCCACGATTTATTTTGTGCGATAACATGGAAGACAAGGGCATGCAACTTGAGCGCAGTCGTAATTTACAGCGGAAAGTCGCTGAGCTTTCAGATGCTTCTAGCGTGTTGCATCAGATCATATTTACCACGTCGATGATTGATCCGATGCTGGATAATAAGAAATACTGCATAGGCGGATATTACCGACCGACCCCAGGGGAGTGGAGCCTCAAGGTACCTTCCGTGACCTCTGTTGCAACCACTCCGATAGATCCGCGGTTGATGGAGTGAGCGCTGTATTTGAGGACTAGATCGTTCCCGCCCTCTCGCTCCAATGATTGGCCAAACCCAGCCAGTCTTGTCGGGGATCAACGGATGAGCAGCGGCGCGCTGCCGAAGTGAATCCTCCGAAATGCGAAATGGACGTGTGTTTTCTCCGGTGTAAGCCCCAAGTTGGCAAAACGCGGAGTAAGCCCCTAGCTGTCAATTTGTGACAACTTAGGGTAACCCGGACACACAAACCGTGTCATCAACTATATTAATTGGTGGAGGTGAGGGGAGTTGAACCCCTGTGCCCCAGGCCTTCGCGCGCAACATCTACCGGTGTAGCGTCTTGTTTGTTCTCACCTCAGGCGCACCAAGCCGCGAGCGCATCCTTTGGCCAGCCGTGGTTGAAGATACGGCGGTGACGTCACGACGGCCGTCACCGTTATTCCTGCTGTCGACGTTCCTATCCACTAGCAGGTGTCATGGTAGGAACGTGGCCGCACTTAAGCAGCCAGGGGCATTTCTTCGTAGGTGCCGTTTGTTTGTTTCGAAGGGGGATTAACGAGAGGCCTTCGGCTCTCGACAGGCAGCTGCGCACTCCAACCAAGGGTCGAATCCGGAACACCCCCAAAAGTGAGAAATATTCCAATGGCCAAATTCCGAAAGCCACAGGCGAAGGATCAAAATCCAAGTGACAAGTGACAAAGGCCTAATGGCGGCCAAGGGAAGGGGAGAAGCGATGGGACCAGTGATGAGCGCACGGTCAAAGAACAGGAACCCGCCAAGGTGCCGCGGCCGGGGCGGGAATGCAAGTCCGGCGGCACGGCACCCTCCGAACCCGGCAGGCGTCCGAACTTTGCGCCAATGGCGCCGGGCCCAATTAACAGTTCTGCGCACCCCAAGTGGCGGAAATATTAACCTCCGCCCGGTCTTCGCGCCGGTTGACTGTGTCATATTTGTCGGTGATTGTCGCGGGCAGACACCCCACGCCGCTGCCGCCTGCCCCCATGCCCACCGCCACTCCGCCCGTCAAAACCGACGACCCGAAGTCCGTCATCGACATGTCGAAAATGAGCGAGGGCCAGCGGGCCGCGCTCCAGGTCACCGAGGCGGCGCGCGAGTCGCACGACGACCTCAGCTTTGTCGCCCACCTGTTCATGGGCCGCTGGGCGCCGGGCAAGCTCTACCCGGTCACCGAGATCGACGCCGACGAGAAGGTGCGGGCCGACAAGTTTCTGGCGGAGTTCGCGGCCTTCCTGCGCCAGCACGTTGACGCCGACCTGATCGACCGCACCAACGAGATTTCGCCGGAAGTCCGGGCGGGCCTGGCGCGGTTGGGCGCCTATGGGATCAAGGTTCCGCAGAAATACGGCGGGCTCGGCTTCTCGCAGACCACCTACTGCCGCACCTGCATGCTCGCGGCCAGCCATTGCATGAACGTGTTTGCGCACCTCTCTGTGCACCAGTCGGTCGGCGTGTCGCAGCCGCTCATGCTCTTCGGGACCGATGAGCAGAAACAGAAGTTCCTGCCGCGGGTCGCTGGCGGCGAGCTGTCGGCCTTCGCCCTCACCGAGTCGGCCGTCGGCTCCGACCCGGCGCGCCTCACGACTGAGGCGAAGCCGGACGGGGACGACTACATCATCAACGGCGAGAAACTCTGGAGCTCGAACGCCACCGAGGCCGGCCTTTTCATCGTAGCGGCCAAGACGCCGCCGAAGATGGTCGACGGCAAGCCGCGCACGCAGATCACGGCTTTCGTGGTCGAGGCGCGGTCCCCCGGCGTCGAGATCGTCCACCGCTGCCAGTTCATGGGGCTGCACGCGCTTTACAACGGCGTCGTCCGCTTCACCAACGTCCGCGTGCCGAAGGCCAACATCGTCGGCGGCGAGGGCCGCGGCCTGAAGGTGGCCCTGTCGACGCTCAACGCGGGCCGGCTCTCGATCCCGGCGTCGTCGCTCGGCATGGCCAAGCAGGCGCTGGCGATCGCCCGCGAATGGGGTCGCGAGCGCATCCAGTGGGGCGTGCCGATCGGCCAGCACGCCGCCATTGCGGAAAAAATCCGGCGGATCGCGGCGCACGCGTTTGCGATGGAGGCGATGCTGCTCGTGACGTCGCGGATCGTCGACCGCGACAAGAAGGCCGACATCCGCCTGGAGGCCTCGATGTGCAAGGTCTGGGGCACCGAGAAGGCCTGGATGTGCCTCGACGACATCATGCAGGTCCGGGGCGGCCGCGGTTACGAGAACGTGCAGTCGCTCAAGGCCCGCGGCGAGAAACCCTTCCCGATCGAGCGGTTCATGCGCGACAACCGGGTGACGATGATCTTCGAGGGCTCCTCCGAGATCATGCGCCTCTTCATCATGCGCGAGGCGCTCGACCCGCACCTCAAGATCGCCGGGGTGGCCCTCAACTCGGAGCGCCCGTGGCGCGAGCGACTGGCCAGCGCGGTGAAGGCTGCCGGATTCTATGGTTGGTGGTACCCGAAGCAGTGGCTGCCGTTCGGCGGCGCCGCGCCGGCGGACATGCATCCGCACCTGGCGGGCTATTTCAGCTCCGTCGCCCGCCTCTCGCGCAAGCTGGCCCGCACGCTCTTCCACCAGATGGTGAGATTCGGGGTGAAGCTGGAAAAACGCCAGGTGCTTCTCGGCCGGCTGGCCGACATCGGCGCCGACCTCTTCGCCATCGCGGCTTCGTGTGTCTACGCGCAAAAGCTGCTCAACGATGGCGAAAAGCCGGAGAAGATCTTCATGTTCGTGGACGACTTCCACGCGCAGGCGATGATGCGCATCCGGCAGAACTTCGCGGGAGTTTCCCGCAATGCCGACCAGCACGGCTACGACCTCGCCCAGCAGGTGATCAACGGCGAGCACGAGTGGGCCGAGCGCGGGATCATTTGAAGAGCGGTTGGGGGAAGTTGAGCGTCGAGGGCTGAGAGCCCGAAGCAAGGCACCCCGCCTCCAGGTTTGCCCCCGCCAGGATTCTCCGGCTCGCAGGCCCGTCAAAACGATGGGGCGGTGTATGCCCGGATCACGGGCCAGTCGGCGGCGGCGAGGTCGTAGCCGGTCATTTCGTCGGGTGCCGCCCAGGCCAGCGCGATGTGCTCGTGCGGATGCGGCGCCGGCGACCCTTCCACGAGCGTGCAGACAAACGGGATCATCTCGATGACGACGGTTCCGTAGTCGTGCGGAAACGGCGGCAGCGCGCGCGTCACCGCAATCTCGCAGCCGAGCTCCTCCCTGATTTCCCGGACGATGGCGGCGGCGGGATCCTCGCCGGACTCGACTTTGCCACCCGGGAACTCCCACTTCAGCGGAAGGTGTTTGTTGGGCGGGCGCCGGGCGAGCAGGAGCCGGCCTTCCTGGACGATCACGGCACAGACGACGGGAATGGGAATGGGTGAGCCCACGACAAAGACGAATGACACGAAGAAAGAGGGACGGAAGGACGAAAACGGCCCCGGGGGTGGGACTCGGCGGGTTTGACGCCCAAATCGTCGAGGTGGAACTTGGTCTTTGGACGGGTTGGTTCCACGCGGGACTGGGTAAGCCCGAAAGCGCGTCCAGCTCGTCCCGCCTTGGCGGCGGCGGAAGGCCGCGCTCCATCAGAAGAACCACGCAAACGGCCCCATACCAAGCTTCAGCGCAAGCGCTGCAACTTTTCCCGGGCGGCGGTGTTTTTCGAGTATGAATACTTTCCTCAAAGTCCTGCTGGTGGCGGTCCTCGCCTTGATCGCCCTGCACTTCAGCCCGGTGATCTTCCTCGGTGCATTTGTCGGCCTGATTCTGGCCGTCGTGCTCGGGGCCCTCGGTCTCTCGCTGGTCGCCGCCCTGCTGGGCGTGGCCATCGGCCTGGCCGTGGTGCTCGCCCCGATTTGGATTCCGGTGTTGATCGTGCTGGGGCTGGTCAGCCTTTTCCGCAACAACGCGCGCACGCCCCCGCCCGTGGCGATCTGAACACGCTTCTCCAATTGTCGGGGCAAAAAGGAGGCGGCGGTTCCAATCGGAGCCGCCGCTTTCGTTGTCGGATGTCGGGCGAAGGCGGCAGTCCCCGCCCGGCGCCCGTCACTTGATCATGTCGGCCACGAACGCGCGCTCCTCCACCAATTCCTTGTTGGTGGCGGCGATCTTCGACTGGGCAAAGTCGTCCATCGCGTAGCCGGTGATGACCTCGTAGGAACCGGGGGTCATTGTGCGGACGGGAACGCCGGCCCAGACATTCGCGTCAAATCCGTAGACGCCGTTGGACTTCACGGCGACCGAGTGGATGGCCCCGGGTGTCATGAGGTCGTGCACGTGGTCAACGAGCGCGTTGGCGGCGGACGCCGCGGACGAGGCGCCGCGCGCGGCGATGATCGCCGCGCCGCGCTTGCCGACGGTCTCGCAGAACGGGCCCTGCAGCCAGGCGGAGTCGGTGATGACCGAAGTGGCCGGTTTGCCGCCGATGGTCGCGTGCGCATACGCCGGGAACATCGTGGGGCTGTGATTGCCGTAGATGAAGATGCCCTTGACCGTCGTGAGGTCGACCCCCGCCTTCTTGGCGAGCTGGGTCTGCGCCCGGTTCTGGTCGAGGCGCACCATGGCGGTGAAGCGCTCGGGAGGAAGGCGGCGGGCCTGGCTGGCCGCGATCATGCAATTCGTGTTGGCGGGATTGCCGACGACGGCCACGCGCGCATCCGCCGCGGCCACGGCGTCGATGATCTGGCCCTGCGTGATGAAGATCCGGCCGTTGTCCTTCAGCAGGTCGGCGCGTTCCATCCCGGGGCCGCGCGGCTTCGCGCCGACGAGCAGGCACCAGTTGGCGTCCTTGAAACCGACCTTGGCGTCGTCGGTCATGACGATCCCCTTGAGCAGCGGGAACGCGCAGTCGTCGAGCTCCATGGCGACGCCCTCGAGCGCCTTCATGGCCTTCTCGATCGGCGCCTCGATCAGTTGGAGGATCACGGGTTGGTCGGGGCCGAACATGGCGCCCGAAGCGATCCGGAAGAGCAGGGAATAACCGATTTGGCCGGCAGCACCGGTGACGGCGACACGAATGGGGGATTTCATGGGAGGAATTGGAGTGTTAACAAACGGGGCGCGGAGCGCACGGAGGAAATTCGACCCAGGGGAGGATTAAGGTCGGACCGGCCGGGAAAGCAGGATTCTTTATGGGTCCGCGGTTCGCCCACCGATCCCTGTGCGGAAACAGGTTACGAGAACCGGGGGGCCAGCGCTGCGTGAATCTCGCGGACCAGTGCCTCGGTCGTGGGCCAGTCGATGCAGCCATCGGTGATCGACACCCCGTAACGCAGTTTTTCCCGCGCCTGCGGGAAGGGCTGGCTGCCCGCCGCGAGATTGCTCTCGATCATCGCGCCCATGATCGAGGTGTTGCCGGCGGCGATCTGGTCGAGCAACTCCCGCATGACCTCCGGCTGCTTTTCGGGCTGCTTGCTGGAGTTGTCGTGGGAGCAGTCGACGAGGATCGACTTCGGCAGGCCCGCCTTGGCCAGCAACTGCTCGGTCTGCACGATGTGGGTGGCGGAGTAGTTCGGGCCGCCCGTGCCGCCCCGGAGGACCACATGGCAGTTGGGGTTGCCGCGGGTGACGATGGCCGAGGCCGCGCCGTCGAGGCCGATGCCGAGAAAGGTGTGGGGCTGGGCCGCGGCCTTGATCGCGTTCACGGCCGTATGGATGGAGCCGTCCGTGCCGTTCTTGAACCCGAGCGGCATCGACAGGCCGGAGGCCATCTGGCGATGCGTCTGCGACTCGGCCGTGCGCGCACCGATGGCCGACCAGCAGACCAGGTCCGCGATGTACTGAGGCGTGATCGGGTCGAGCAGTTCCGTGGCGGTCGGAAGGCCGAGGTCGAGCACATCGCGCAAGAATGTCCGCGCGAGCCGAAGGCCCGCGGCGATGTCATTCGTCCCGTCGAGATGGGGATCCATGATCAGCCCCTTCCACCCGACCGTGGTCCGGGGCTTCTCAAAATAGACCCGCATCACGATCATCACGCGGTCGGCGACGGAACGCGCCAGGGCCGACAGCCGCTGCGCGTACTCCCGACCGGCTTGCAGGTCGTGCAGGGAGCACGGGCCGACGATCAGGAGCAGGCGATGGTCGTCGGTGAAGATCAGCCGGTGAATCTCTTCGCGGGCCCGGGTGACGAAATCGGCCTGCGCATCGTTCTTGGGCAGTTCCGCCAGCAGGGCGGCGGGCGAGGGCAGGGTCCGGGTCTCGACGACATTGAGGTCAGATGTCTTGCGCACAGGGGTCTAACCCAGCGAACCGGGCGGTGCGGGGCAAGCCTGCGGTCGGGTCATGACACGGGCGCTGCATCCGTCATCTGGGCAAAGAAAAGGCGGGCCGCCTACCCCTAAGCGGCCCGCCATTGCTTTCTTAGTTACCCCAAAACTCCCGCTAGGCGGGAGAAGTGAAAAGTTTGATTGAGCAATGGGTACTTTGTTCCGAGGCTTCGTCAAATGAATCGGCCCATTTTGATTACTCCTTCTTGTTACGGAAATGTGACGAACAGTTAACACCGTGGGCTAAAAAATGTCCTTCATATTTATTATTAACGCGTTGGAGCAAACATCAACGGTCCTGCGAATAAGAGGGTCTGATGCTTATACATATCTCCAAGGCCAGTTCACCCAGGACCTGAGCCCCGGGATCGGGTCGGCGGCGTATGGGCTCTGGCTCAACCAGCGGGGCAAGGTCGTGGCGGACAGCTTCGTTCTTCGGCGCAATGACAACGATTTCATTGCAGCGTGCTTTTCGGCCGGACCGGAGCGCCTCCGGTCGCGACTGGAGGCCTACCTCATCGCCGACGAGGTGGAATTGACGGAGGAAACCGGCGAATGGGCGCGGCTCAGCGTTTGGGGAGAAGGCGTCGCAGAGCATGTGAGCGGAATTTTTGGCCCGGCGCCGGCGGCGGGGCGTTTTTCCGAAGGCGAGGCCGGGGTGTGGTTTCACGGGCGAAATTCCGCGGTGGAAAACTTCGAGTGTCTCGTCGCGCGGGCAGCCCTCCCGGCGCTGGCCGCCCGGCTGACCACCGCCGGCGGACAACTGGTCGGTGCGGATGTCGCCGCGCGCGAGCGCATCCTGGCGGCGATACCCGCGGTGCCGACTGACATTGGCGAAGGCGATCTGCCCAACGAGGGCGGGCTCGAGGCCTCGGCGATCTCGTACACGAAGGGCTGTTATCTCGGGCAGGAGGTGATGGCCCGGCTGAAGAATCTCGGGCAAGTGCGGCGGCGGTTGCACGTGGTGCGCGGACCGGGCGCGACGCCGACGGAGCGGCAGCCGCTTTTCCAGGGCGGGCGAAAGGTCGGCGAGGTCCGGTCGGTCGCGCCCGACGGTGGCGGGTTCGTGGCCATGGCGATGCTCAGCTTGGTGAATCTTGAGCCCGTCGCCGGCCTGGCCACCTCCGCGGAGGGCCCGCCGACCTTGGCGATCGTCAGTCGCGTCTGAGCCGGACAGGATTTTTTTGGAACCACGGAGTCCACGGAGAATTCGGAGGCGGAACCAACCATTGTTGAGGCTTGCGCGAAGAAGAAATGACGCCTCGGGTAGGGCGAATCCTCCGGATGAGCCGTTGCCTTTGCCGGCTTGTCGGGCACAACTCGCCCCACCAACTCCTCCGCGGTCGTGAATTCTTTTGGCAATCCACCACCAGAGCCAGATTCACTTGTGCGCCCCACAGGGCGGCCTTGCGGCAGCCCGAGTTTTCCACCGCATTGCTTTATCCGCGTCGCTTCGTGATATCCGTGGCCAATTCGTCTGCATGATTCCGTCTGAATTGGAAAAAATCCGCGCTTTCTGCGAACGGCTGGGCGCGCCGCCGGCCCAGGCGGACACAATGGCCCGCCAGCTTCTGAAGCGAGCCGGGCAGCTTGCGGAGGAAAGAAGGATCACTCGCGAGCAGGCGATGGCGCACCTCTTGCAGGTGCTCGTGCACGGGCGCCAGGGCGCCGTGCCGCCGGATTCCGCGCCGACCGCCGGCCCTTCACATTAACGCGGCGACGCTGTCGAAATAGCCGTCGACCCAGCGTTGCAGGACGAAGAAGTAAAGCAGCGCGGCGAGCCCGAGCATCGGCCCGAAGCTGACATGGACACCGAGACCGACTTCCGCCGGCTGCCCGTCCGCCGTCTCGATTTTGGGCGCGACCGCCGGGGCGCGGCCGAACGCCTTCTGCCAGACGAGGGCGAAGGCAAACCACACGCAGCCGAGAATTGCGCCGCCGAACATCGAGAACGCGGCGCCCTTCCAGCCCACGAAGGCCCCGAGCGCACCGAGAAATTTCACATCGCCGAATCCCATCGCCTCCTTTTTCAGGAGAGCCTCGGCGACCAGCGCGATCCAGAGCACGATGCCCGAGCCCACCAGCAGGCCGAGGAGCCCGTCGACGCCGCTGCGGACGCTTTCCACCAGGAAAATGTCGCCATTGCGGCCTGCTTGCGGGGCGAACAGGGAGGAAAAAATATCACCGTGGTGTCCGTGCAGCGACGGCAGCAGGAAGGAGAGCAGCACGCCGGCGACGCCGCCGCCGATCGTGAACACGTCCGGGATGATCATGTGATCGAGATCGGTGAACGTTGCGCAAATCACGATCGAGACCAGCACCATGCCGGCGGCGGCCTTCCCGGGAGGAAAGAGCAGCCAGCACGCCCCGAAGAGCAGGGCGGTCACGATCTCCACGAACGAGTAGCGGAAGCTGAACGGCCGTCCGCAGCAGCGAGCGCGTCCGCGCAGGATAAACCAGCTCAGGATCGGGAGGTTGTCGTACCAGGCGATCAACTGGCCGCAGCCGCAGTGGGAGCGCGGGCTGACAACGGACTCGCCCTTGGGAATCCGGTAGATGCAGACGTTGAGAAAACTGCCGACGCATGCGCCCAGCACGACAAAGCAGACTGGGAAGAACCAGGGAAACAGCTGCGAGATTTCCGAAAATGAGGCCATCACGGGTGCGGGTTGGCAAGGGTCGCCAGGGCGGCGCGCCTCATCACCTCAACCGGAACCGGCCGGCCAAGCCAGAGCGAAAGTGCGCGCGCGCCCTGGTGCACGAGCATCGACAGGCCGTTGGCCGCGGGCAAGCCAAGCTCCGCGGCCTGTCGCAGGAGGGCCGTCACCGGTGGATTATACAGCATGTCGTAGACGCGGGCGGGCGTCGGCAACTTCCGCAGGTCGACCGGCGGGGGCTCGCCGGGGCGCAAGCCGACGGTGGTGGCGTTGATGACGAGCGCGCCGGCCGGCAGCGTGGCGGGAGGACGGTCGATCGCAAAGCCGTGCAGCGGCACGCCCGCCGCCAGCGGCGACAAGGTTTCCAATAGCGTCGCCAGCCGGTCCGCGCCGCGATTGCCGATCCAGACGCCCGCCGCCTTGTCCAGCAGGCACTGGACGGCGGCGGCCCGGGCCGCGCCACCCGCCCCGAGCAGGATGACGGGAGTGCCCGCGAGCCCGAGATTGAGGTCCGCCCGCAACGCGTCGGCGAGGCCGCCGCAATCGGTGTTGAAGGCGCGCCAGCCGGTGTCGGTGCGAACCAGGGTGTTGGCGGCGCCGGCGGCGCGCGCCAGCGCATCGGCGCCGTCGGCGCACGCGAGCACCGCCTCCTTGTGGGGCACCGTGAAGTTCACCCCGGCGAAGCCCTTTTGGTGAAAAAGTCTCACGGCGCGGCCGAGCTCGGCCGGCGAAATCTCAAACTTGTGGTAACACCACGTGCGGTAGCGCGGGTCTTCGGCCGCGAGCGCGGCGAGGGCGGCGTTGTGGATGGCCGGGCTCAGCGAATGGGCCACCGGCTGGCCGACGACCGCCAGGCCCGTGCCCGGTACCGACCAAGCCTCCAGGTCGGCCAGGGTGTGGACGGCTTGGGCGGCGACGGGCATGCGGCGGGCTGGGCCGGCCACGCTCACGGCCGCGCATGCCGCTCGTAGGCTGCGTCAAACTCGGCGACGAACCCGGCAAAAAGCTGGGCGTGGTCGCGGTCGCCGGCGACGGCGAACTGGGTCGCCAGCTCGCGGCAGCAGCGGCACAGGACCTCGCGAACGGGGGACGGCACGAGGTCGGAAAGTTGCGGCAGGTGGTGCTGGCTGCGCAGGCGGGCAAACACGTCGTCCGGCGAGAGGATCTGGCCCCGGTTGAAGGCGTCGATGTAGAACGGCCCCTCGGGCTCGTAGCAGCCGACGAAAAAATGCCCCGGCACGCTCACGGGTTCGAGCTCGAGGCCGGTGCGCCGGGCGACGAGCAGGTAGATGATCGAGAGGGTCACCGGCAGCCCGAGCCGGCGCGCGAGCACCTGGTCGAGAAGGCTGTGGCGCGGATCCGAGTCGAGGCTGGTGTCGCCTCGCAGGCCGAGTTCCTGGAACAGCACGCGGTTGAGCACCTGGCAGTGTTCGCGGAGGGTGGCCGTCTCCGGGCGGAGCTTCTGGCAGCGCGCGGCCAGGGCGTCGAGCTGGGTGCAGAAGCCGGCGACGTCGAGCGACGGGTTGATCGTCCGGTTGAGCAGCAGCATTCCGGTCTCGAGCTCATAGCTGAGCGAGCGGATGAAACCGCGGAACTCCGCCGCGGGATCGTAGAACTTCAGCTCGCGCAAATACCAGGCGGCGGCCAGCGCGGTGATCCGGTTCGAGCCGCCGGCAACGTCGCGCAGGAAGCGGCTGCCCTCGGCCCCGAGCTGCTCAAATCTCGAGAGCAAAGCCTGGCGAACCGTGGGCGAGGAATCGTCGAGCAACCGGGCGAGGGCATCCTTTTCCAGGGTGGTGAGCCGGGTTGTTTCCACGGAGGGAAATCGAAAGCGTTTCATGGGGCGATGCAACGCGAATCCGGGTCGGGTCCTCTTTTGAGTTGTCATGGCTTTGGCGCCATCGCGGCTGAGTTCGTTGCCGTGACCAAACAGGTCGGCGCCGTGGCGAACTCGTGCCGTGCAACCACGGATGCGCCCGCCCTCACCATTACCCGGGAGGGGCGGCGCGAGGGGAAACGAAACCGCTCAGGAAAACGCCGGTGTACGCACGGATTGTTTTTTCCGAAAGTCGCAGAGGCAAGGCAAGGAGGTTTGAGGCAAATGAGGTTGCCGGGCTCAGCAGCCTCTGCGTCCTCCGGTGAAACGGCTGGGTTTCCACCCCGTTGTTTCGGATCACCCGGCGCGGGCGCCGAAGAGGGCGGTGCCGACGCGCACGAGCGTGCTGCCCTCGGCGATCGCGGCGGGAAAATCGTCGGTCATGCCCATCGAGAGCTCGCGCAGAGGCCGTCCGCTGCGGGTCGCGAGATCATCGCGGATAATGCGCAGATTTGCAAAGGTCCGGCGTGCGACAGCGGGGTCGTCCGCCAGCGGCGCGATCGTCATCAGGCCGTCGACCTGCAAATGGGGACGGGCCAGCACCGCGTCGAGCAACCGGGCGGCATCGGCCGGCTCGACCCCGAATTTCGCGGGATCCTGGCCGGCGTTGACCTGCAGGAGCACGGCCAGTTTCCGGCCGAGCTGGCCGGCGGCCAGGTCGAGCTGCGCGGCGAGTTTCTCGCTGTCGACACTCTGCACGCGGTCGAAATTCGCCGCCGCCAGGCGGGCCTTGTTCGATTGCAGGTGGCCGATCAGCTCCCAGCGCAGTGGCGCGGTCACCACGGCGCGCTTCTCCATGGCCTCCTGCACGCGGTTCTCCCCGACGGCGGCCAGCCCGTAGCGGGCCGCGAATTCGGCCGCGGCCGCCGGGTGGGTCTTGGTCACGGGCAGGAGCGCAACCTCTTGAGGATCACGGCCGGCGGCGCGACAGGCCTCGGCCATGCGAGCGCACAGGGCGTCCGCCCGGGCGCTGAAAATTTCATAGTCGATAAACATCTATGAGGACTGCTTTTAGGGTGGATTGCCGATAAGGATTATTTATGATGTCCGTTCTCAATCGCCGCCATGCAAATCGAAAACTTCAAAATCTTCGCCGACCTCGTGGAAACGAAAAGTTTCTCCAAGGCGGCCAAGTTAAACGGCATCACCCAGTCGGCGGTCAGCCAGCAGGCGCGATCGATGGAGCGGAATTTCAAGACGCTCATGATAGATCGCAGCCAGAAGCAGTTCAATCTCACGCGGGAGGGCCAGCGGATCTACGATGCGGCGAAGGAAATCCTCCACGTGTACGAGAAGCTCGCGAGCGAGCTGCAGGAGATGAAGAAGGTGATCAGCGGCACGATCCGCATCTCGACCATCTATTCCATCGGGCTCCACGAGCTGCCGCCGTACATCAAGCGCTTCCTCCATGACTACCCGTCGGTCAACGTCCGCATCGAGTACCGGCGGTCGAACCTGGTTTACGAGGACATCCTGCACAACTCGGTCGACTTCGGGCTCGTTGCGTTTCCGCAGAAGCTCCGGCAGATCGAGAACCTGCCGTTCCGGAACGACCGCCTGGTGCTGATCACGCATCCGAACCACCCGCTGGCCAAGTCCGTCGAGGTCGAGCTGAAGGGCCTTTCCGGCCACAAGTTCATCGGCTTCGATCCCGACATCCCCACGCGCAAGGCGGTCGACCAGATTTTCCGCGACAACAAGCTCGAGATCACGCCGGTGATGGAATTTGACAACATCGAGACCGTCAAGCGGGCCGTCGAGATCGACCACGGCATCGCCATCGTGCCCCAGGCCACGGTCCTGCAGGAGGTGAAGCAGGGCACCCTCGCCGCAGTCCCGTTCAGCGGCAAGGAATTCACCCGGCCGCTCGCCATCCTGCACCGGAAGGGCCGCGTGCTCACGCCGGCGATGAAGAAGTTCATCGAGACGCTGAATTCCGAGGCCGCCCTGCTCGACGCCCAGGAATAGGGCCGCGACTGCAAGGAAGGCGGGAACAAAGAGGCGCTCCGGCGTCTCTTCCTTCCCGACTATTGCCATGACCATCGCCTGCCGTCCGTTGTTCACCCTCCTCGTCGCCACCGCCGCCTTGCTGGCGTTGGGCGCGTGCAAACCGGCGACCAGCACCGCCCTGCCCGTGATTGCGAAGGCGCCCGCCTGGAAACTCACCGACCTTGCCGGCCACGAGGTCGGCGCCGCCGCCCTGCGGGGCAAGGTGGTCGTGGTCGACTTCTGGGCCACCTGGTGCGGCCCGTGCGTCGGGGAGATTCCGGGCTACGTCGCCCTGCAGACGAAATACGGCGCGGACGGGCTCGTCATCGTCGGCCTCTCGGTCGACGAAGGCGGTCCGGAGTTGGTGAGGAATTTTGCCGCCAAGAACGGCCTGAGCTACACGCTCGCGATGGCCGATGAGGCGACAGTGGCGGCGTTCGGGAGTTTCGACGCGATCCCGACGACGTTCCTCATCGATCGCGAGGGCAACATCCGTCATCGAAAGGTGGGTGCGATGGAGCCCGCGGCCTACGAGAAGCTCGTGAAGTCACTGTTGTAGCCAACGGGGGAAGCCGGCCTCCGGACGGGGTCGTGAATCTTGAGGCAAACAACGCGTCCGGAGGCCGGGCTCCGCCTTCCGCCACGTGCTTCCGGGTCCACTTTAGCGTTGAAGCCGGGCGGGTGGGTCGGGCTTGCTGTCCGGACACGTGCCCCCGGCCCTTCACATGCTCGTCCCGGCTGTCTGCGCGGTCGTCTATGTGCTGGCGGCGCTGACGCTGAAACGCGCGGCCGGGCTCGGGGTGGGGGCGTGGCGCACGGCCTTTGTGGCCAACTGGGTCGCCTTTCTCACCTTCGTGCCCTGGTGGTTCTGGCAGCACGGGACCATTCACCCGCTCGCCGACTACTGGCAACCGGCCGTCACGGCGCTGGGGTTCCTCAGCGGCCAGTTGTTCATTTTTCTCGCGATCAACTTCGGCGATGTGTCGGTGACCACGCCGGTGATGGGGTTGAAGGTCATCTTTGTGGCCTGCCTCAGTCATGTTCTCCATGCGGGCGAGGTACCGCTGCAGTGGTGGCTGGGCGCGGCGGGCAGCGCGGGCGCGATCGTCCTGCTGCATGCCGGCGAACCCCACGCCCGGCGGTCACACGTGTTGCGCGCGGCGTTGCTCGCCGGATTGAGCGCCCTGTCCTACAGCCTGAACGACGTGCTGCTGCAGAAATGGGTGCCGGCGTGGGGCAGCGGCAGCTACCTGCCCCCGATGTTCCTGTTCACGGCCCTGTACTCCTTTGCATTCGTGCCGTTTTTCCACGGCTCGCTGCGGTCGCTGCGCGCCGATGCCTGGACCTGGGTCGGGCTGGGCGCAACCCTCCTGGCGCTGAACAACGCGGGGATCGTCCTCGCCATCGGCCTCTGGGGCGGAGCCACCGCGGTGAACATCATCTACAGCGCGCGGGGACTGGTGAGCGTCGGGCTGGTCTGGGCGGCCGGCCACTGGTTCGCCAGCGAGGAACAGCACGTCGGGACGCGGGTGCTACGGTTCCGCGTGGCTGGCGCGGCGCTGATGCTCGGCGCCATCATCCTGGTGCTGGTCTGACCGCCGGTCAGGCGTCGCCGGCCGGCTTGACGGCCTCGGACTTTATCCGGGCGACCCCGCGCATGAGCGGGAGCATCGCGTAGTAGACGATGACGACGAACACCGGTGCCAACATGGCCCAGGCGGTGATGGCATAGAGCGCGGGGGTTCCGTAGTCGTGAAAGAATCTCGCCGGTTCGTGCCAGAACAGCGTGTGCATGCGGCGCAGGTTGAACGAGACATGCGGCACCCCGTAGAGGGTTTCCCCGAGCCGCACACAGCCGAAGATCGCCGGGACATGCAGGGGCCAGAACGCCTGGTTGAGGAGCTGGATGATCGGCTGGTTGAGCCGCAGGACGATCGCCACGACCAGGCAGAGGATCGTGGTCGTGCCGAGGATCGGAAAAAGCGCGCAGGCGCCGCCGACCGCGAGGGTGAGCGCGAGTTTTTCCGGGGTGATGCCCTGGGTCAGCTGCGCGACCAGCGGGTCGCGCACCCGGCGCTGCCAGACGGTGCGCCTCGACGTGGTGGGCGGGGTAGGATCCACAAGCATCTACTAGAACGGCCGGCGCCGGCGATGCGAGAAAAAGTAGGTCGCCGGGCAAGCGGTCATCCTTGCGTCCAAAAACGACGCGTCCGCCCGCGGACTCCGATTCCCTCAGCTCTTGGCAAGAGGCAATCAGCACCAAACTCCCGGCCTTGCCTCAGAACGACAGGTTGTTCGGCCGGGTGTGCACGGTTTGCACCACCGAGATGTTGCGCAGCGCGAACGCGGCCTCGCAATAGCACAGGTAGTAGTGCCACTTGCGGACGAAGCGGTCGTCGAAGCCCAGCGCGCGCACCTCGTCCAGCCGCCGGTGAAATCCCTCGCGCCACGTCCGGAGCGTGCGGGCGTAGTCCCGGCCCATGTCCTCGAGGCTGTGCAGGACGAAACCGCCCTTTTCCGCAAAGAGCTGGTTGAGCCGGTTGGCCGACAAAAGGAGCGAGCCGGGGAAGATGTGCTTTTGGATGAAGTCGACGCCGCGCCGAAACTGCGCGTAGCGTGCGTCGGGGCAGGTGATGAACTGGAGGGCGATCAACCCGTCGCGCTTGAGCACGCGCGCGCAGGCGGCGGCGTACGCGGGCAGGTAGCCGTGGCCCACGGCCTCCAGCATCTCGATCGACACGATCTTGTCGAACTGCCCGGACACATCGCGGTAGTCCTGCAGCCGCACCTCGATCCGCCCGTCCAGTCCGGCTGCGGCAATGCGCTGGCGGGCCAGCTCGGCCTGCCGGGGGGAGATCGTCAGGGTGGTGACCCGGCAGCCGTGATGCCGGGCGGCGTGGAGACTCCACCCGCCCCAGCCGGTGCCGATCTCGAGGACGTGGTCGCCGGGTTGCAGGCGGAGCTTGCGGCAGAGCGCCTCGTTCTTCGCGGCCTGGGCTTCCGCCAGGCCGGCGCCGGCCTGTTCCCAGCGCGCGCAGGAATACATCATCGTCGGATCGAGCCACAGAGAGAAGAACTCGTTCGAAAGATCGTAGTGCTCGCGGATATTGCGACGGGCCATCGCCCGGTTGTTCGCCCGGAGGAAATGGCCGAGGCGATTGACGCCCCGCAGGAGATTGAGGGCGAGCGAGCGCGCGCGGGTCGAGCCCGACAACGTTGGGGCGGCCTCGATGTTCAGGATGAACCAGCCGATGACAGCGGTGAGGTCGGGCGTTTCCCAGTCGCCATCGATGAAGGATTCGCCGAACCCGACGTCACCGCTGAAGAGGCATTTTTTGAAAAACACCGGCCGGCGCACGCGGATGAGCGCATGGTCGCTGACACCCGGCGCAACCTCCTGCGCGGCGGCGGCCTGGCCGAATTCGCGGACGCTGCCGTCGGGGAGCTCGACCCGCAGGCGGCCCAGCTTGAGGTCGGCGAACGTCCCCAGGACAGCGCGCTCGGCGATTGACGGGCCTCCCGCCGGACTCGCGGTGGCGGTGCTGGTGGTGGCAAGGGGCGGGCTCATGCGGACGGGCGGCTTATCACGAGGATTCGTGGCAGCGGGCAGTGATAGGTCTCAACAAATGGGAGTTTACGCCGGAATTCGCGAGCTTTCAAACCGGACCTGCGGTTGAGCCGGGAAAATCCAGTTCAAGGTTGCAGGACGGGAGGTGAAAGCACCCACGTTTGCTGGCCGGGCGCGAGGTTGCCCGGTGTTGGAATGGGCATGAAGTCTGCAAAATCCGAGGCACCATTCGATTTTGCTCATCGGCATTGGGCCTCAACCCGCTCGACGGCGAGAGTTCGTCTGATGCAGTGGCCAGGAAATCCAGGCCAATTCGACCGGCCAGCGTCGATTAGCCGCAGACTGGGGTGCGGGCGAGCCCCGTGCGGAGCCGCCTGGGCGCCGCGCCAGGGTGATTTGGCAGGCACCAGGACGGGCCGCGTTCGGTCTCACTCGGCTGGATCGGCGCCTCGGGGAACGGGGCCCGTCGAAATCAGGTCTGGTCCGGCGCCACCGGGCGATCGGCCTTGGCCGGCGGATGATGGGCGAGCTCGCTGACGTCCTTGTGGACCGCGGGACCGTCAGCCTTTTTCTGCGAGGCGACCTCGGAGGCGTTGACGGTTGCGATGGCGATGGCGGCGGCCGTGGGCACAATGCGCCTAAGGGTGTTGATTTCCTCCTGAACAGACGAGATGGAAAGGCGGCGAATGGTGTCGCGGTGGTTGATCTGCTCGGCTTCCTGGTAGATCGAGTCCGGCACCGCCTTGAGGCCCCAGATCAGGCCCGTGTACGACAGGGCCTTCAGGCCGTAATACGTGAGGTCGATTTCCCACCAATAGAAACCCTGTCGCGTGGCGGACATGTAGCGATGGTGGTTGTTGTGCCAGCCCTCGCCCAGCGTGACCAGCGAAAGGATGAAGCTGTTGCGCGAATCGTCCGTGGTGTTGAAACGGCGGCGTCCCATCAGGTGAGCGAGCGAGTTGATCGTCGACGTCCCGTGAAACAGCGCGGTGGTGCTGATGAAAAATCCCCAGACCAGAAGCTGCAGCCCGTTGGTATGCAGTCCCGGGGCGGCCTGCCCGAGATAATGGCCGAGGCCCAGCAACGAGGCGGCGAAAAGGACCGGAATGACGATGTCGAATCGATTCAACAGGACCAGTTCAGGGTACTTGGCCAGGTCGCGCACCTTCGAATAATCGGTGGGGAAGTTGCGACGGCTCGTGATCCAGCCGATGTGCGACCAGAGGAAGCCGTGGACGTGCGGCGAATGGGCGTCTTCGGGCCCGTCCGAGTGCTGGTGATGATGCCGGTGGTGGTAGGCCCACCAGAGCGGTCCGCGCTGCACGGCGGTGGCGCCCCACAGGGCGAGCAGAAACTGGCCGAACCGGGACGTCGTGTAGGTCTTGTGGGAAAAATACCGGTGGTAGATGCCGGTGACGGCGAACATGCGGACAAAATAGAGTGCCACGGCGGTCCAGACGGCGAATGGGCTCCAGCCCACCCAAAGGGCGCCAAGGCATCCGAGGTGGAGGATCGCGAACGGAATGCACCGGACCGGGTTGACGGCATCGGGCTGGGCGCGGGCCACTTCAGGGGATTCCGAGGAATAGTCCGCGTCGATCCATTGGACGAGGGACCCGCCGATGCGCCGTAGTCTGCTAGGAAAGGAATTCAAGGTGAAAGCGAAGAGTCGAGGAGCGGTAACGGAGAGGGAATGATGGCCGGGACCAAGTGCAAGCAGCGTTTTGGCGATCGCAAATCCGATTCCGGGCGGCGTTTTGGTGAGAGCGAGTGGTCAATTCCGGAGATTTGGTCACAAAAAATGCCGCCCGACCAAGGCGGCAACGCATTAATTGACAAAACGCTCAGGATTCCGGCTCGGTTGCTACGAGCAGGGAGAGAAGGGCGAGGACTATAACACAAACGATCATTGCTTGGTGTGGCGTACGCTTGGTCAGAGCGCGGTAGAGTTAAGTTGTTCCAGCATACTTCAAAGCACTGCAACCCGGAGGGAAGTTGCAGCAGTATGCAGGCCAGCGGCTAGGTCAAGGCCACCGACCCCGCTAAGTCATGCACCCTTTCTGACTCTGCAAGTAAAAACTGCGGGTCCCGCTGGTGGCTGCCTCTTTATGCCATTTTTTGACCGCCCTCGTCAGGGACGGAAGGTGCGCGAAGGGCGTTGGCGGCGAAGCTTATGAATTGGCGGGCCATATTGTCGTAGTCATTGTTTGGACAAATGCCGCGGGTCAGACCCGACATTTCATGGAGATTGGCCAAACTGTGCTGCAGGGCGCCCACCACAAACGTGAAGCGCCAAAGAAAGGCCGCCGGACTGAGATGGGGAACGTGGCGGCGGATGGCTTGGGCGAAGCGGCTGAGCGTCTGTTGAAACTCTCCCGTTAGTTCGGGCCCTAGAAACGGCGGGATCGCCTCCGAAAGGCAACGAGCGTGGATTCGGACCACGGCGGCGCCTCCCCTGGCGGGAGTGCGGTGAGCATCCAGGACGGGACCGACCAGGATGCTCAGGATAACCTCGAGTGGAGGCGGCTTGCCCCCGGCGGCTTCGGCTGCCTGGGCTAGTTCGGAGAGACGCGCCTCATTCAGTGGCCGCACCCGTTGACGAACCACTTCCAGGAACAGGCCCTCCTTGCCGCCGAAGTAGTAATTTACCGCCGCGAGATTCACCCCCGCCGCCACGGTCAGTTCCCGCAGCGAAATTCCACCAAATCCCCGATCGGCAACTAGGCATTCTGCCGAAGTCAGGATCCGCTCCCGGGCCGCTGAGTGGTGATTTGCCTTTGCTTTCGTGGAACAAACGTTTCAAACGGGCGTTTTATAGTCAAGAATCGACTCTTTGCTCCCAACCAGGAGCCTTCGGGTCAGGCTGTAGGAGATAGTTTGCCCCGCGACCATCTTCAGCGCTCGAACGCGCCCCGGGGGCCGCATTCCACCAAACCGGTTCACACCCGTGGTTTCGAGCAGTTGCGCGTGAAACTATTTTGGGTTAATCTTTTCAAACATCCCACCATGAAAATCAGCCTGTTTACCCTGGCAGCCCTTGGTTCTCTCATTGTTGCCCCGGCGCTCCTGCGCGCGGAATCAGCTCCGGCGGCCCAAGTCGACGTCACGTATGTGTCGCCCGAGGATTTCTCCGATTTCAAGGATTCGTCGATGTCGACCCCCAAGGGGCGCGAATATCTCTCGAGCGAACTGACGAAGCACATCAAGGCGATCGCGAAGGAGCGCCTGGCGCCGAACCGGCGCCTCGAGATTCGCTTCATCGACATCAATCTCGCCGGCGAATATGAGCCGCAGCGCGGCCCGCGGTTCAATGATGTCCGGATCATCAAGGAAATCTACCCGCCCCGCATGGTCCTGGAGTTCCGGCTGCTGGACTCGGACGGCAAGGTTCTCAGCGAGGGCAAACGGCAGCTGATCGATCCGGTGTTCCAGTCCACGACTTCGCCGGCCTTCGACAGCGACCCCTTGCGCTACGACAAGGAGCTGCTGACGAAATGGCTGCGCTCCGAATTTCCGAAGAAGACCTGACCGGGCGGTACTTTTCCGGCGCCGGGCCTGCCGCCCGGCGCCTTTTCTTTTGACGCGGACGGGACAGCCTGCGCGACTGCATGGCCGTGAGCGATGATCCCGCAACCCCTGCCGAGGCGGCGACGGCCGCACCCGGATTCGTCTATTCCAAGTTCGAGACCGAACTGCAGGTCCGGCCGGACGACATCGACATGTACCAGCATGTGCACAGCAGCCGGTACATGGATTATGTGCTGGCCGCCCGGTTTGAGCAGATGGAGCGATGCTACAAGATGCCGATGGCTGAGTTTCAGAAACACGGCTTCGGCTGGTTCATGGCCGCCACCGAGATGAATTTCCGGCGCGCGCTCGAACTTGGCGACCGGTTTGTCGTCCGCACCTGGATTGAGAAGTTCACGTTGATCGGACTGCGGGTCCGGTTCGAGATCGACCGGGCGGGCGGCGGCAAGCGTTGCTGCGATGGCTGGTGCGACTATGTGATGATCTCGCTCGAGACGGCCCGCCCCGTCCGGATTCCCGACTGGATCCTGCACAAATACAGCATCTGACCCGGGCAATTCGCGCCTTGGGGTGGGGAATGCCCGCCCGGCCGGGCCGGCTTTGCCGGGAACAGGCTGCGACTAAATCGCTCCGCCCGCCAGGCCGACGGATATTTCAGGGAAGCATTCGATCATGGGCAGGAAATATCCGGGCTAAAGCGCTGCGCGGGAGGAAGTCGCAATTCAATCCGAGAAAATGCCCTTGCGTTTAATGCCGGGTAGGATGTGTTTGGCCCCCTCGTTAGAGATAGCGTTTTAGATGACAGGATCTGGTGAGTCGTTGGCTGAGCGTTTGGCTTAAGTGATGATTTCGAAACCCACAGTGGGAACGGGACTGGCAGCGGATCGTGACTCTACGAAACATTAAATGAGTAATTCGAAACTCTACGTCGGCAACCTCTCCTTCCAGACCTCCGAGGCCGAGCTCCGCTCGCACTTCGAGCAGTTCGGCGCGGTCACCGACATCTACGTGGCGATGGACAAATTCACGGGCCGCCCGCGCGGCTTTGCGTTCATCACGATGGGCACGGCCGAAGAGGCCAAGCTCGCGATCGAGAAGACCAACGGCGCCGATCTCGGCGGCCGCGCCCTCCAGGTCAATGAGGCCCGTCCGAAGGAAGAGCGTTCCGGCGGCGGCTTCGGTGGCGGCGGCGGCGGCGGTTTCCGTGGCGGCGGCGAGCGCCGTGGCGGCTTCGGCGGCGGTGGTGGCGGCGGCGGCCGTGGTGGCTTCCGTGGCGGCCGCGACCGTTACTGAGCTGTCGCGCAACCTCCCAATCTGATTTCTTCGAGGGACGGGGCCTCTCCGGCTTCGTCCCTTGTTTTTTTCGCACCTCGTTTCCGCGTGCCCCGGCACGCCCGCCATCATGCCTTTCAAAGCCCTGCAACTTCCCGAACCCCTGCTCCGCGGCATCCAAGCCGCCGGTTACACGGATCCCACTCCCATCCAGCTCCGGGCCATCCCGGTGGTGCTCACCGGCGGCGATTTGATCGCGTCGGCGCAGACCGGGACCGGCAAGACGGCCGCCTTCGCGCTGCCGATCCTGACCCGGCTCGGCAAGCACGGCGCCCGACCGCGCGTCCTCGTGCTCGAGCCCACCCGCGAACTGGCCGCCCAGGTCGAGACCGCCTTCCGTGACTTCGCCCGTTTCACCGACCTCCGCACCGTCGCCGTCTTCGGCGGCGTCGGCTACGGCAACCAGCGCACGGAGCTCCGCCGCGGCGTCGATGTCATCGTCGCCACCCCCGGGCGCCTCATGGACTATGTCCAGGACGGCTCCATCAATCTCCGCGACATCACCATCCTCGTCCTCGACGAGGTGGACCGCATGCTCGACATGGGCTTCCTGCCCGTCGTGAAGGACATCATTGGACGCTGCCCGCGCGAGCGACAGACGCTGTTTTTCTCCGCCACCGTGCCGCCGGAAATCGCCGCCGTGGCCTCGTTTGCCCTGCGCAATCCCGTGCGCGTCGAGGTCGGCGTGGCCCGCTCGGTGAACAACTCGATCAACCACGCTCTCTACCCGGTCGCCTTCTCCCAGAAATTCGACCTGCTGGAGGCGCTCCTGGCCAAGACCGACTTTGACAGCGTGCTCGTCTTTTCCCGGACCAAGCACGGCGCCGACAAGATCGCGCGCAAGCTCAAGGCGGCCAACCACTCCGTGGCGGTCCTCCATGCCAACCGCTCCCAGAGCCAGCGCATCGAGGCCCTCGCCGGGTTCAAGTCCGGCAAGTACGAGGTGATGGTTGCCACCGACATCGCCGCCCGCGGCATCGATGTCGCCGGCATCAGCCATGTCATCAACTACGATGTGCCGGAAAACCCGGAGGACTATGTCCATCGCATCGGCCGGACCGGCCGCGCGCAGGCGGTCGGCGACGCGCTCACGCTCGTCACCCCCGAGAATGCCAGCGACATCCGCGACATCCAGCGCTTCATCGGCCAGAAGATTCCCGAACTTCGCCTCGAGGGGTTCGACTACCTGCCCATCACCGCCGGTCCGCCGCGTCCTCCCCAGCAACAGCGCGGCGGGGGCCGCGGGCATGGCGGCCAGCGTCCGCAGGGCGGTGGCGGTGGCGGCGGACGAGGCGGTCGCGTCGGCTACCATTTCCGCAATCGGCGCGGCTGACTCAAAGGGCGGGCAGCGGACCCGGACGGGGATGATTGCGCGTCGTAAATTGCCCAGCCGCGTGCGATAATTTCCCGACACCCATCCCGTCCCCGGCCGCCGCGGCCGGGCGCGGGACTCTCTCGAACGCCTGACGCCCATGACCACAAAACCCGCGGTCGATGCACCCGGAGTAATTGCGTTTCCGCCGCTGCTTCTGCTCGCCACCGTGGCGACCGGGGTCGCGGCGCACCTCCTGTCTCCCGTGCCGCTTCCAGTCGCGTGGGCCTGGCGCCTGGCCGGGGTGCTTTCCGGGGCCGCCGGCCTGGCGATCGTGCTTTGGGCCCGGGCCCAGATGGTCAGGGCGGGAACCAACGTGCGCCCCGACAAGCCATCGACCGCCATCGTGACAACCGGCCCGTACCGCTTTACGCGCAATCCGATGTACCTGTCGCTCTGCCTGCTCAACCTGGGCATCGCCTTCGGGATCGGCGACCTGGTCCCGGCATTATTGACGCTGCCGCTCGCGGTGGTACTGCACGTGGGCGTGATCCTTCGCGAGGAGCGGTACCTTCGCGGCAAATTCGGCGAGACCTACTCCGCCTATTGCCGCCAGGTGCGCCGCTGGCTGTAAGCGCGACGCCGAACCTAGGATCCGGCGGCGAGCAACCGCTGCCGGGTGAAGGCGATGAGCCCGCCGGCGTTGATGATGGCCTGGCGCGACTCCGGCAACGGCACGACGCCAAATTTTTGGCCGCTGGTCCGGTTGCGCACCTCGGTCGCGGTGATCTCCAGTTCATCGCCCTTGCTGGCGGCGAGGTCGGGACAGGTGACGACGATGAGTCCGAGGTTGATCGAGTTTTGGAGAAAGATGCGGGCGAAGCTGCGGGCCACGATGGTGAGGTTGTGCCCCTTCAGGCAGGACACGGCCTGCTCGCGCGACGATCCGCAGCCGAAATTCCGGCCGCCGGCGACAATGCCGCCAGCCGGCACCTGCCGGGCCTTGAGCAGCGCGTTGAACTCCTTGTCGTCGGCAAAGGCGAATTGCGGGGTTTCCGTGGGCAGCACGGTCGCCATGAAGCGCCCGGGATAAATGACGTCCGTCGAGATGTCGTCGCCGACGACGTGCGCGATGGTGGCCATGTCAGTTTCCTCCCCTGCTGGGATCGGTGATGACACCGGTGATTGCCGAGGCCGCAGCGACGGCGGGTGAACAGAGATAGACCTCGGCGGTGGCGTTGCCCATCCGCCCCTTGAAATTGCGATTGGTCGTGGACAGGGCGATCTCGCCGTCGCCAAGTGCGCCCTCATGGATGCCGAGGCAGGGCCCGCAGCCGGAATTCATCACCACGGCGCCCGCTTCCATCAGGGTTCCCACGTAACCCCGTCCCAAAGCCTGGCGGAAAATTTTCCCCGAGGCGGGGAAGACCAGCATCCGGGCGCTCGGCGCCACTTTGCGCCCCTTCAGGATCTCGGCGGCCATCTGGATGTCATCGAGCCGCCCGTTCGTGCACGACCCGATCACGATTTGCTGCACTTTCCGTCCCGCCACCTGGGCCACCGGCCTGACGTTGTCGACCGTGTGCGGGCAGGCGATTTGCGGAGTGAGGCTGGTGACATCGACCGAGATGATCTGCTCGTAAACGGCATCGGGATCGGGCTGGACCAGGTCAAGTGGAGCGGTGACGCCCGCCTCCTCGCGCAGGTAGCGGACGGTCTCGTCATCGGCCGGCACGATGCCCGCCGTGGCGCCGGCCTCGACTGCCATGTTGCACAGCACCAGGCGCCCCGATGTGTTCATCCGCCGGATGGTTTCGCCGTGGAACTCGATGGCCTTGAAATTCGCCCCCTGGGCGGTAAGCAGCCCGATCAGGTAGAGGATCAGGTCCTTCGGTCCGACATAGTCTCCAAATTTCCCGTCCACCACCACTTTCAGCGTACCAGGGACCTCGACGTTGAGGGCCACGCCCAGGGCCCAGACACTGGCCATCTCGGTGGCGCCAATGCCGAAGGCAAAGGCGCCGAGCGCGCCGTGGCTCGTGGTGTGCGAATCCGTGCCGACGACGACGGCGCCCGGCCGCACGTACCCGCTCTCGGGCAGGATTTGATGGCAAATGCCGCCGACGTCGCCGCGAATGTCATGAAACTTGGTCACGGCCTGCGCCCCGACAAACTCCCGGACCTTTTTCTGGTTCGAGGCCGTCTTGGCGGATTCGGCCGGCACCCGGTGGTCGAAAATAACCGCCACGCGATTCGGGTCCCAGATTCGCGGCGAAAGCGGGGTCCCCTGGTAGATTTCCTGAAACTGGTTGATGACGAGTGCGGCGTTCTCATGGGACATCGCCAGGTCGACCTTGGGCTCGACGACCGCGCCAGCCCGCACCGCCGTGAGGCCGGAGGCCCGGGCGAGGATCTTTTCCGCAATCGTCATGTGCATGGGAGTCTTCCTTTTCTTGAAGTTCAGCCGACAATCTTCGCCGCGCCCTGGTATTTCCCCTCCACCCGCTGCTTCGGCAGGTAGCGGTCCTCCATCTGCCGGTAATCCTTCAGCCCGACGAAATCCGTGAATCCCTCGAAGGACGTGACCCACTGGGTCTGCCCCGGCAGCGTGCCGGTTGGCGAGGCTTTGAGCGCCTGGAAAAACGCGGTGAGGGCGCGGTGGGCGACCATGATGGAAGCGACCGGAATCGAAACCCGGCCGACGCCCAGGCGGGCCAGCTCGGGGATCGGCACCAGCTCGGTCTTCATCCCCGTGACGGCGTCCATCAGGTTGACCGACAGCGGCCCCCGCAGCGCCTTCACGGCCTGCTCGATGTCGGCCCGGGTCCGGATGCCATCGATGAACGCGAGGTCGGCACCGGCGTCGAGGTATAGGTTGCACCGCCGGATGGCCTCGTCGAGGCCGTGCGAGGCGAAGGCGTCGGTGCGCGCGTTGATGATGAAATCGCGATCGAGCCGGTCGCGCACGTCGGCGCAGGCACGGACCTTGCCGGCCATCTCGGCGGCGTCGATGACTTCCTTGCCGGCCATGTGTCCGCAGCGTTTCGGGAAGACCTGGTCCTCGATGTTCATGCCGCCGAGGTCCATCGCGATCAGGCGCTCGGTGATCCAGGCGGCATTCATCGCGTTTCCGCCGCCAGTGTCGATGTCGGCCATGACGGGGATGGCCACCGCCTGGGCGATGTTCCACGTCAGGTCGAGGATGTCCTTCATCTGCACCAGCCCCACATCGGGCTTGCCGAGGAGCGAGGCGGCGAGGCCGTAGCCGGAAACCTGGATGGCCTCGAAGCCGGCGGCCTCGATGACCTTGGCGCTCATGGCGTCGTGGCAACCGGGGACGGCGACGGCCCGGCGCGCCAGGATCGCCTTACGCAGCACGGTGGATTTCTTCATGGGGGGTGGGGGACTAAAGTTTGGCGGCGATGGCCCGCGCCAGGTCGAGGGTCGAATGGCTGCCGTGCATGTCGTACGTGCGCACCTGGCCCTCGCGAATCACCTCGGCCACCGCGCCGTCGATCGCCGCGCCCTTGGCGGTTTCCCCCAGCCAGTCGAGCATCATGCGGGCCGCGAGAATCGTCGCGATGGGGTTCACCTTGTACTGGCCGGCGTACTTGGGGGCGGAGCCGTGGGACGGCTCGAAAACCGCGAGCTTTTTCCCGATGTTGCCCGAGCAGCCGAAGCCCAGGCCGCCGACCATCTGGGCGCACAGGTCCGAGATGATGTCGCCGTAGAGATTCGGGGCCACAAGCACGTCGTAGTTGAAGGGATTCTTCAGGAGCCACATCGTCATGGCGTCGATGTTGGCGTCGTCGGTGGCGATGCCGGGAAACTCCCGGGCGACCGCCTGGGCTGTCTCCAGGAAAAGGCCGTCGGTGGCGCGGACGACGTTCGCCTTGTGCACGAAGGTCACCTTTTTGCGTCCGGCCTTTTGGGCGAATTCAAACGCGGCGCGCACGATGCGTTCCGAGCCCGCGCGGGTGTTCACCTTGCACGAGATGGCGTATTGGTTGCCCGGCAGCTTGGCGAAGGGCGCAAAGGGCTTCGAGAGAGCCGCAAGGACCGTGGCCAGTTCCGGCGGCACTGGGGAGAATTCCACGCCGGCATACAGGTCCTCGGTGTTCTCGCGGAAAACCACGAGGTCGATGCCCTCCTTGAAATTGAGCGGGTTGCCGGGGTACGCCTTGCACGGGCGAAGACAGACGTAGAGATCGAAAAGCTGGCGCATGCGCACAATGGGCGAGCGATAGACCAAACCCTTGCCCTGGAGGGCGGGGGCGAGCTCGGCGGCCGCGGCCGCCGCCGGCTTCGACGTGATGGCGCCGAACAGCGCGGCATCGACGTTCTTCAGCAGGTCAACGGTGCGGGCGGGCAGGGCGTCACCCTCCCGGCACCAAAACTCCCAGCCGATGTCGCCTGGGATGTAGGATGCGTCCAGGCCGATTTTGTCCAAGACGATCCGCGTTGCTTCAAGAACGTCGACGCCGATGCCGTCGCCGGGGAGCCAGGCAATCTTGTATTTTGACACACGCAAAGGCTATACCCGTCCGCCCGGCCGGGCTCCGCATCGATTGCGAGATAGCTGTCATGACTTGCCTGTTTGCCGGTGTGAAGACACCCGCGGTCGCCAGAAAGCGGGTGTCCCGGCGGTAAATCACCGATCAAGGCTTGTCATTCCGGGCGAAGCCTTGGATCCATCCCTCCACGCCTGTGAGCAACCAGACAACACCGCAACCGCCTGCCAGACGGGTGGAAGAGCACCTTGCGCGCCTTGGCGCCTGCACGCTTTGCCCGCGCATGCACAAGCCGGTTGTCGCCGGCCGGCCGGTGGCGAGCCGGGTGCTGCTCGTCGGCCAGGCGCCGGGCGACAAGGAGCCCAAGCTCGGACGCCCCTTTGCGTGGACCGCCGGCAAGACGCTTTTCAAATGGTTCCACGAGGCGCTGGACTGGAGCGAGGACCAGACCCGTGATCGCGTCTACTTTGCCGCGGTCTGCCGCTGCTTTCCGGGCAAGAAAGAGGCCGGGGGGGATCGCGTGCCCGACGACGAGGAGATTGCCAACTGCTCCCGCTGGCTGGCCGCCGAGGTCGAGCTGCTCAAGCCGCGGCTGGTGCTCCCGGTCGGAAGGCTCGCCATCACGCAGTTCCTGCCGCCGGCCCCGTTGAACGACATCATTGGGAAGAGTTTTCGCATCGAGTACCGGGGCCACGCGATGGATTGCATCCCCCTGCCGCATCCTTCAGGCGCGTCGCCCTGGCATCGGATGGAACCGGGCAAGACGCTCCTCCGCCGGGCCCTTGCGCTCGTCGCCGGCCACCCGGCCGCAACCGCCGCAAATTGAATTGCCTCGCACGCGCCACCCCGCTGTCTTGCGCCCGATTCCATGAGAGACCTCCACCGGATTTTTAGCCTCCCCCTCTTCGCCGCCTGCCTGCTTGCCGCCACGGCGCGCGAGGCGGCGCCCGCCGCCTACCTCGGGGCGATTGTCACGGACGCGGAGAGCGGCCGGGTGATCTTTCAGGACAACGCCGACGCCATCACCCCACCGGCCAGCATGACGAAGCTGATGACCTTTGCGGTTTTGCACGACAAGCTGGCCAGCGGCGCACTGACGCTCCAGACACCGGTCACGGCCAACGCCGCCGACGCCAAGATGGGCGGAACCCAGGTTTGGTTGAAGGAAAAGGAGACGTTTCCCATCGAGGAGTTGCTTTACGCGATGATGATCCAGTCGGCCAACGATGCGGCCCACGCGCTCGCCCGGACCGCGGCCGGCTCCACCGAAGCCTTTGTGGAGCTGATGAACGCCAAGGCCCGTTCGCTTGGCATGACCCACACCACCTTTCGCACCCCGCACGGGCTGCCTCCGCCCGATCGGCACAAGTCCGAGGGCGACCTGAGCACGCCGCGCGACTACGCCATCCTCAGTCGCTACCTGTTGCTCGAGACTGATGTCACGAAATATACCTCGATCCGGTCGCGACCTTTCGGCGCCAACCGCCCGCAGGGAGCTGTCGTGATGAACAACCACAATCACCTCCTCGGCAAGGTCGCGGGGCTGGACGGCCTGAAGACGGGCTTCACCAACGGCGCCAGCTTCTGTCTGGCGGCGACCGCGGAGCGGAATGGCCGGCGGGTCATTGTCGTCGCCATGGGCAGTCCCAACGCCAAGACCCGCGACCTCAAGGTGGCCGAGCTGATCGAGCGGGGCTTTGCCGCGCTTCCGCCCGAGGTGAGCGTGAAGACCGGCCGGCCGGCCGCCGCCCCGGCGCCGGCACCCGCTGCGAATCCCTCGACGGAGGCCATCCCGACCGTATCCACCGACAAATCCGTGCCGGCGGCCAGCAGTCCGGCGACCGCGGACGAACCGTCGGTGACTTTTCGTGTCATTCCCCCCAACAAATAATCGCGATGAAACCCCACGTGCGCCGGCTTTTGTTCCTTGTTCTCACCCTTCTGGCCGTTGGCGTCGGGCCGCGGGCCCACGCCCAGCGTGAGCGCCTGCCGTTCGAGGACGTCGAAATCGTGGAAAAACGCTGGCCCAACGCCAAGCGCACCTCCACCAGCCTGCGTTACGTGATCGTGAAGGCCGGAGAGACCGACGGGCCCACACCTGTCCCGGGAATGATCATCAAGGCCCTTTACAAGGGAATGCTGCTCAACGGAAAGGTCTTCGACGAAACGCTCGATCCGCGTGCCCCGCTGAAGATGCGGCTCGGACGCGGCAACCTCATCGCCGGTTGGGAAGAGGCGCTGCAAAAGATGCACCGCGGTGAAAAATGGATAGTCATCGTTCCCTACGAACTGGGCTATGGCTCGCGCGGTCGGGCGCCGGATATCCCCCCCCGCGCCACCCTCGTTTTTGAGATGGAGCTGATTGATTTCGGGAACGAGTGAGGCCCAGCGGGGCGCAGCGTTTCGAGAGATCGAGCGCCGAAGCGTCGTCAGGCACGGCTTCCCGGGAAGGCCGGCCGACCGCGTTTCCCGGGTTCCGCGTCCCGCGACTTTCAACGTTCAACGCTCAACCTTCAACTTGAGGATTTCGCTTCAAGCCGCACCCGTGCCGCGCATCAGCAGGCGCCGCTGGTTCCAGAAACTGTCGGCGCTATATAACGCCAGGCCGCACCAGATGAGCGCGTAGGCCTGGAGCCGGGCCGAGTCGAAAGGCTCGTGATACATGAACAGACCGATGAGAAACTGTGCCGTCGGCGAGATGTATTGCAGCAGACCGAGCGTCGCCAGCCGGAGCCGCCGGGCTCCATAGGCGAACAGCAACAGGGGAATCGCCGTCACGACGCCGACGCTGAGCACGAAGACATGCTGGCGCACGTCAACCTGCCCGAGGGCGCCCTCGCCGGTGTGCGCCCGCCAGAGCAGCAACGCAACCGCCGGGGGCAACAACAGCAGCGTCTCGACCGTCAGGCCGGCGAGCGAGCCGAGCGGGGACTTCTTGCGACAGATCGCATAGCACGACCACGTCCCGGCCAGGCTCAGGGCGATCCACGGCACGTGGCCGACACCCAGAAGCAGGACGCCCACGCCGAGCGCGGCGAACCCGATGGCCGTCCATTGCAACGGCCGGAGGCGCTCGTGCAGGAACAGATAACCCATCGCGACGTTGCCGAGCGGGGTGAGAAAGTAGCCGAGGCTCGACTCGAGGATGTGGCCGGAGTTCACCGCCCACACGTAGATGGTCCAGTTGGCGGCCAGCAGGACACTGCTGATCGCGCTGTTCGCCAGGATCCGCCGGTCGGCGAAGGCCGGGCGCAACTCGCCAAAAGTCTTCTGCAGGCCCATCACGCCCAGCAGGAAAAAGAGCGACCAGGTCACCCGATGGGCGATGAGCTCGAACGGCGAGATGCCGTGCATCTGCTTCCAGTAGATCGGGACAATGCCCCAAATCAGGAAACTTCCGGCCGCGGCAAATGGGCCGCGGAGATCATGGGAATGTTTGGATTCGGTGGACAACGCGCGCCCACCGTGGCCGCGGCCGCCCGGGGCGTCAACCGGCCGGTTGGTCAGCGCCAGGGAAAAGGCGCCGGCACAGGTCGGAAACAGTGCAGGCTCAGGATCGGGGTGCAACCTGCAAGGCCCGCCTCCGGCCAACGCGCAACCCGCGGGGTGAGGGCACCCCGCCTCCACGACGGGACGTCACGCAGGGTCCACGGGACCACCGCTGACACCCCTCCGTACAGTCAGTCTCGCCTTCACTCTTACTCACGCTAGTTACTTCTCGCGATGCACCGGGTGGGGTCGGCCCTTTTCGTCGATGGCAACGTACGTGAAAATTCCCTCGGTCACGCGGACCAAGGCGCCGTCCTTGGCGCGCTGCACCCACGCCTCGACGTCGACCTTCATCGAGGTGCGGCCAATCTTCACCAGCGACGCATGGCAATTGACGATGTCGCCGACGTAGACGGGATTCAGGAACGCCATCGCGTCGATCGCAACGGTGGTGACGCGGCTGCGCGCGAGGTTGCGGGCATAGATGGCCGCGCCGAGGTCCATTTGCGAAAGCAGCCAGCCGCCGAAGATGTCGCCGTTGGAGTTGGTGTCCGCGGGCATGGCGATGGTGCGGATGACGAGCTCGCCGTGCGGCTCGAGTGGCGGGGCGGTTTCGCTCATGGCGCAAGGCTACGGCGGCGGCCCTCCGGCTGGCAAGCGCCCGCCGACTTTGGCGTTGTTTTCAGGGGGCGAAGCCCGGATATTGGCGGGACCATGGCAGCCACCGCGCAGGCCGCATTCCGGCGATTGTTCAACGAAATCGGCCCGGTCGATTTCGTGGGCATCGAGGAGCGTGTCGCCAAATACACCACGCGGAGCATCAAGAAGGGCGCCAAGCTTTGGGGCCTCCGAACGGCGGTCTCGATGGTCGATCTGACGACCCTCGAGGGCAAGGACACGCCCGGAAAAGTCGCCTCGCTCTGCCAGAAGGCCGTCCGCCCGCACGAGGATCCCGACGTCCCGCCCGTCGCCGCCGTCTGCGTCTATCCGTCGATGGTCCGGCACGCGGCGCGCCACCTGGCCGACACCGCGATCAAGGTGGCGTCGGTCGCCACCGCCTTTCCTTCCGGCCAGGCGCCCTTGAAGACCCGGCTGGCCGAGGTCAGGGCGGCTGTGGCCGACGGCGCCGACGAGATCGACATGGTCATCAATCGCGGCGCGTTTCTCGCCGGTGAGTTTTCGCTGGTCCAGGACGAGATCGTCGCCGTGCGGGCCGCCTGCGGCGAGGCCACCCTGAAGGTGATCCTCGAGGTCAGCGAGTTGGAGACCTACGACAACATCCGCGCGGCGTCCTTCCTGGCGATGCGCGTCCTGCGGCCGGGCGACTTCATCAAGACCAGCACGGGCAAGACCTCGCTCAACGCCACGTTCGGCAACAACCAGGTGATGCTCGAGGCGATCCGCGACTTCTACCTCGACACCGGCGTTCCGATCTCGATGAAGCCTGCTGGGGGCATCCGCACCGCCAAACAGGCGCTGCAGTTCCTGGTCGCCGTGAAGGAAACGCTGGGCGACGACTGGCTCAACAACTCCCGCTACCGCTTCGGCGCCTCCTCCCTGCTCAACGACCTTCTCCGCCAGATTGAGAAGGAAAAAACCGGCGCCTACCAGGCCCCGTACTATTTCAGCGAGGCCGCGGAAAGTTATTAACCCATCAGTCTAACCACCGAGACGCCGAGAAAATTGCGGTGCCAGCCGATTGATTCTGTGCTCTCTGTGCCTCAGTGGTTCAAAAGATGACAATGCTCGCATCCGAAAAGAAACGCCCCGCGTCCCGGGCCCAGGGCCGCCCCCTCCCGGAACTGATCTTCGGCGACCTCTGGGAATATGATCCGGCGCCGGAGACGGCCGACCCGAAGCTGAGGCCGCGCTACGACCTTTTCATCGGGGGCAAATTCGTGACACCGGCCGCGGGGAAGTATTTCGACTCACTCAACCCGGCCAACGAGGCGAAGCTGGCCGAGATCGCCCAGGCGAACGCCGCCGATGTGGACGCCGCCTACCAGGCCGCGAAAAAAGCCCACGACAACGTCTGGGGCCGGATGCCGGGTCGCGAGCGGGCCAAGTACGTCTTCCGCATCGCCCGCCTGCTGCAGGACCGCGCGCGCGAGTTCGCCGTGGCCGAGACGATGGATGGCGGCAAGCCGGTCAAGGAATCGCGCGACTTCGACGTCCCGATGGCGGCCGCGCATTTCTTCTATCACGCCGGCTGGGCCGACAAGCTCGACTACGTGGCGCCCGGCCGCCGGGTGGCGTCGCTCGGCGTGGTCGGCCAGGTGATCCCGTGGAATTTCCCGCTGCTGATGCTCGCCTGGAAACTCGCGCCCGCGCTGGCGATGGGCAACTGCATCGTCATCAAACCGGCGGAGACCACCAGCATCACGGCGTTGAAATTCGCCGGGCTGCTGCAGGACGCCGGCCTGCCGCCGGGAGTCGTCAACATCGTCACCGGCTTCGGCGACACGGGCGCGGCCGTCATGGGCCACCCGACGGCCGCGAAGGTCGCGTTCACCGGCTCGACCGAGGTGGGCAAGATCATCATGCGGTCGCTCGCCGGCACCGACAAGAAGATGACCATGGAGCTGGGCGGCAAGGCGGCGAACATCGTGTTCGACGACGCTCCGATCGACCAGGCGGTGGAGGGCATCGTCAACGGCATCTTTTTCAACCAGGGCCACGTTTGCTGCGCCGGGTCGCGCCTGCTGGTGCACGAGCCCGTGGCCGCCGAGGTGCTCGCCAAGCTCAAGAACCGGATCAAGGTGCTCCGCGTCGGCGACCCGCTCGACAAGAACACCGACATCGGGGCGATCAACTCGAAGGAGCAGCTCGGCAGGATCACCGAGCTGGTCGCCTCCGGGGTGAAGGAGGGCGCGGACCTTTTCCAGCCGTCGTGCCGGCTGCCGGCCAAGGGGTATTATTTCCGTCCGACGGTTTTCTCGAATGTCACGATGAGCCACCGGATCGCCCGCGAGGAGATCTTCGGTCCCGTGCTCAGCGTGCTCACGTTCCGCACGCTCGAGGAAGCTGTCGAAAAAGCCAACAACACGGCGTACGGCCTGAGCGCCGGCGTCTGGACCGACAAGGGATCGCGCATCCTGAAGATGTCCACCGAACTCAAGGCCGGCGTGGTCTGGGCCAACACCTTCAACAAGTTCGACCCGGCGTCGCCGTTCGGCGGCTACAAGGAGTCCGGCTTCGGCCGCGAGGGCGGCCGCCAGGGCCTGCTCGACTATTGCCGCCTGGCCTGAGCTCGGGCGCGCCGACGGAGAACCACGAATGGACACAAATAGACACGAATCGAGCGGAAGAGGAGCGGGAGCCAACCGGGGCGAACCCTCTTTCCAGTCGACCACAAACTTCTGCCACTTCCCTGCAGGTTCTTATGCGTGTTTCTTCGTGTTCATCCGTGGTTGTATGGAATGAATCCGGAAGAATCGACATGTCCCGTGCCTCCAGTTCCCCCGAGCATTGTCCGGTCTGTGGCGAGGCGGTCCCCCGCGGCGCCAAGGCCTGCCCCGGTTGCGGGGCGGACGAGCGCACCGGCTGGAACGACGAGGCGCGGGTCTATGACGATGTCGATCTGCCCGAACCCGGCTTCAACCGCGAGGCCTTTGAGGAGGTCGAGTTCGGCCGGCCCCGCCGGAAGACCCGCCGCGAGAAGTTCTGGCTCGTCGCCGGAGTGGTCGCGCTGGCGGCCGTGATCTCCCTCTACGTGTTCCGCACCTTTCTACCCCATGGCTAACTCAAAATTCCTCACGGCCCCGGTCAAAACCGACAGGATGCCCCCGGGCATTCCCTTCATCGTCGGCAACGAGGCCGCCGAACGGTTCAATTTCTATGGGATGCGCGCCATCCTGGTCGTGTTCATGACGAAATACCTCATGGACCGGTCGGGCGCGCTTGCCCCGATGAGCGAGAATGACGCCAACAAGTGGTATCACGTGTTCCTTTTTGCGAATTACTTCGTGCCGATGCTGGGCTCGATTGTGGCGGACGCGTTTTGGGGCAAATACCGGACAATCTTCTGGCTCTCGCTGGTCTATTGCGCGGGAAGTGTCGTGCTCGCGTTTGACCATACCCGCCTTGGGCTGACCCTCGGCCTCACGCTGATCGCGATCGGCTCCGGCGGGATCAAGCCGTGTGTGTCTTCCAACGTTGGCGACCAGTTCGGAACGGATAACCAGCACCTGATTTCGCGGGCGTTTGGCTGGTTTTATTTCTCGGTTAATTTCGGTTCGTTCTTCTCCATCCTCCTCATCCCCTGGCTGCTGGCCAAATACGGGCCGATGCCGGCCTTCGGCGTGCCGGCGGCCTTGATGCTGCTGGCGACGGTCATCTTTTGGTCCGGCCGCTACAAGTTCGCCCACATCCCGCCGAGACGGGATCCGTTCCAAAAGGATTTCCTGCGGTTCTTGGCCATCCTGTTTGTCGCGGCGGCCGTCACCGCCGGCTGGGTGAGATATGCCTCCCTGCACGGTTGGGTCTTCTTCAGCGCGCCGACGCTCGCTGGTGTCGTTGTAATCATGCCCGGGGTTTTCCTGCCACTCCACCGACTGCTCCCCCGGCCGCCGTTCACCCCCGAGTTGCGGGAAGGCTGGCTGGTGATTGGGCGGCTCTGCATCATCTATGCCTTCATCGCGATCTTCTGGTCGCTGTGGGACCAAAGCGGCGGGGAATGGGTCACGCAGGCGGAAAAGATGGATCTACATTTCGCCGGCATTGACTGGCTGTCGTCCCAGATCCAGGCGCTCAACGCCATCATGATCCTGTCGTTCATTCCGCTTTTCCAATACGTCATCTATCCCGTCATCAACAAGGTGTTCACCTTGACGCCGCTGCGGAAGATCGGGCTCGGACTCATTGTGACGGGTTGCTCGTTCATGGTCAGTGCCTGGATCGAGACGCAGATCGCCTCCGGCCACCGGCCAAACATCGGCTGGCAGATCCCCGCCTATGCCCTGCTTTCCGCCGGCGAGGTGATGGTGTCGATCACCGGCCTCGAGTTCGCCTACACCCAGGCGCCCAAGCCGATGAAGGCGATTGTGCAGTCGCTCTACCTCCTGGCCGTGTCCGCCGGCAATCTGTTCACTGCACTTGTCCATGTGTTCATCGCGAACGACGATGGCACGGTGAAGCTGCAGGGCGCCTCCTACTACAATTTCTTTGCCTTCCTCTCCATTGGCTGCGTCGCCTTGTGGATCTTCGTCGCCAGGGCCTACAAGGAAAAGACCTACCTGCAGGGCGAAACCCCCGTGCCGATCGCGGATGCCGCGTCGGAGACGTGAACCGAATCCCCCATGCCCCGTCTCCCCATCACGAAAACACCCAAGGTCTATGTTGGCGGCGCGTTCATCCGCTCCGAGAGCGGCCGCACGTTTCCGCTCAAGGACGCCGCCGGAAACTTCTTCGCGAACATCCCGCAGTGCACGCGCAAGGATCTCCGCAACGCGGTTGAGGCCGCCGCCAAGGCGGGCCCGGGGTGGGCGAAACGCACACCGTACAATCGCGGCCAGATCATCTACCGGCTCGCCGAGATGCTGGAGGCGCGCCAGGCCGACCTGGCCGACGCGCTGGCCGTCGGCGGCGCCTCGCGGAGCGCCGGGGCGAAGGAGATCGCGGCCACCATCGATCGCCTGATCTACTACGCCGGCTGGGCCGACAAGTACGAGCAGGTGCTCGGCAACGTCAACCCGGTGGCGGCGCCGTATTTCAACTTCACCGTCACCGAGCCGATGGGCATCGTGGGCGTCCTCGCGCCCGAGGAGGCGCCGTTGCTCGGGCTCGTCTCGCTGATCGCGCCGGTCATCACCAGCGGCAACACGGTTGTCGCCCTGGCCTCGACCACGCAGCCGTACCCGGCCATCGCGTTGGGGGAGATGCTTGCGACCAGCGACCTGCCCGGCGGGGTGGTCAACCTCCTCACCGGGTTCCGCAAGGAGATGGTTCCGACGTTTGCCACGCACACCCACCTCCGCGCCGTCGCCGGGGTGGCGGGCGCCGACGACCGGAAGGCGCTCAAGCTCGGGGCGGCGGACAGCGTGAAGCGCGTGAAGCTGCACAAGGCCGAGGAACCGGTCGACTGGTTCTCGGAGCAGGCTCAGAGCCTCTACGAGATCCGCGATTTCGTGGAGTTCAAGACCACCTGGCATCCGATCGGGGCATGAACTCCTCCCCCGATACCAACCGGGTTCGCGCCCAGCTCCTGGTGTGGTGGATAACGTGGGGCACGATTCTCGCGTTCCTGATCCTCATTTATGTGGTCCTCGGGCTGGGCCGGAAGCCGCTGGCGCCGGAGTTGGCCGCCCGCCAGGTTCTCACCGGTCTCGTCGGGCTCGCGCCGCTCTTTGTCAGCATCATCATCCGCTGGCTCGTGCTGCCGCGCTCCCGGAACATCCGCGCGGCCTTCCTGATGTTCGTGGTCGGACTTATCCTGGCCGAGCTCTGCGGCCTGCTCGGGATATTCTTCGGCGGGCCCTACCGCGACGAGCTGTTCGTCCTCGGGGTCCTCGCCGTCGCGCAGTTCGTGCCGTTCTTCGCCCGGCAATTTCTCGAACCAAGGTCCACGGGTTTCATTCCGAACAACTGAAAGCGAGATCGTCTGGTGGAACCCGGCCTCCGGACGGGTCAATGCCCTGCTCGATTCGCGAACCCGTCCGGAGGCCGGGTTCCACCCAGGCGGACTTTTCAGGCGCGGATCGGCTGGCCCATCCGGCGCAGCCAGCGGTAGTGCGAGACGAGTCCGGCCCAGAGGGTCTTGTGCTCGTTGTAGCGCACGCCGAACTCCCGGCAGGTGTTCTCCACGATGCGCGAGAGCGCCGGGTAGTGGACGTGGCACACGCGCGGGAAAAGGTGATGCTCGACCTGGAAGTTCAGGCCGCCGAGCAGCCAGCAGAGCAGGCGGCTGCGCCGGGCGAAGTCCACCGTGGTGAGAATCTGGTGGACCATCCAGTTTTCCTCCATCCGATTGGTGGCGGCGTCCGGCATCGGGAAATCCGCCTCCTCCACGCAATGGGCGAGCTGGAAGACGATGCTCAGCACGACGCCGACCACGCACGCGACGAGCGCATACATTACCAGCACCTTCCACCAGACGTGGAAGAGCAGCGGCAACGCAAAAGCCAGGGTGAAGAACACGACCTTGCCGGCGATAAAGATCGCCAGCTCCTTGCCCCGGGGCCGCGGGATCATCTGCCCGCCGACGTCCCGCACCGCCAGATCGCGGAAATCGCCGTAAAAATGCCAGCGCAGCGTCATGAAGCCGTAGAGCGCCCAGATGTACAGGTGCTGGACCCGGTGGAAAAAATAGCGCTTCTGGTGCGGCGTGACGCGCGCGAGCGCCCCCAAGTCGACGTCGGCGTCGTGGTCGGTGATGTTGACGTAAATGTGGTGCGAAGCCACATGCTTCCAGTGCCACATGTACGAGCTGGCGCCGATCATGTCCATCGTCACGGCGGCGAGCTTGTTGATCCAGGGCCGGTCGGAAAAGGCCAGGTGGCTCCCGTCATGCTGGATGTTGAAGCCGATCAGGCCGGCCGCGCCGCCGAGCACGAGGGCAGTGGCGACCGCCTGCCACCAGTTCTGGGCCAGGAACACGAGGACGAAGTACGACGCGAAGAACAGGCCGAGGATGATCCCGGTCTTCACGTACATCTGCGGGCAATCCCGCTGCTTCTTGCCGGTGGTCCGGAAGTACTCGTCAATTCGCTGGCGGAGCTCGGCTTGGAATCCGTCGTTGTCGCCAAACTTCGGGCGGGCGCCGGTCTTGACGACCGGAGGGGGGGAGGGTTGGGCTGGAATCACGAGGGTACCTTGGGGTGGCGGGCAGGTTTGAGCGTGCCACAGGCCATGTCCAAAGCAAGCGCTGGGATGAACTTTATTATTGAACGGGGCGGGCGCCGACTGCGGTCGGCCGGCGGCCCCAAGCGTCAGGAGGATGGAGCCGCGGTGCCCTCAACCCGCCTCCCCGTCCGCGGGTCACGCGTGGTCGCGCTTGCGCAGGAAACGGGCGATTTCCCGCGCGCTCGGCATGGCCGTCGCGGTGCCGGGCTGGGTGACCGCCAGGGCGGCGACGGCATTCGCAAAGTGGGCCGCCTCGCAAACGTTTCGGTTGAACTTCACCAGGCCCGAGGCAAAGCCGCCGACGAAGGCGTCGCCCGCGCCGGTCGTGTCGATGGCGTCGACATCGTGGGCCTGGATCCGCATGTAGACGTCGGGCTGCGACACGAAGCAGCCCTTGGCCCCGAGGGTCACGATGACGATCGGCACGTCGAGCGACCGGCACAGCCGGTGGAGCAGGTCGGACTTGAGGGCCGTGAAGTTGTCCTCGTTCAACTCGCCGTGCTCGCGGAAGGCCGGCGTGCGGAGAAGCGCGGACGCCGCGGGCACGCCGTGGACCAGCGCGGTGAACTCGGTCTCGTTGGGGATGAGCACCTCGGTGTGCCGCAGCAGGCCGAAATCGAAGTCTGCGTGCATCGGCGCCGGGTTGAACACCGTGACCGCGCCGCTCCGGCGCGCGGTCTTGAGAACGTGGGCGACGGTGCGCAGGTCGGACTCGCACTGGCAGACGACCACCTGCGCCTCCTGCAGCGGGCCGGACGGCACGTCCTGCTTGTGCAGGGCGAGATTGGCGCCGGGGGCGACGATGATTTGGTTCTGGCCGGCGGCGTTGACGACGATGCCCGCGGCGCCGGTCGGCTCCTTTTTCTTCTCGATGAAAAGGGTGCGCACCCCCACCTCGTGGGCGAACTTGCGCGCGCCCGCCCCGAAGGCGTCGCGTCCGACGGCCGCGATGAACAGCGTGGGCGCGCCGGCGCGCGTGGCGGCGACCGCCTGGTTGAAGCCCTTGCCGCCCGGTCCGGGGCGAAAATCCCCGAGGACGGTCTCGCCCGGCCGGGGAAACTCGCGCGTGAAGAAAGCGAGGTCCTGGATGAGGCTGCCAACGACGACGACGCGAGGTTTCATGCTGGGCTGGGCGGAGGTGACGGGCCGGTGTCCGACGCGGGCCGAATCGTGCGCGTCCGCGCGGAGGCGGTAAAGGGTTTTTGCACGGGAGCGCGCATTTTCACAGCCGCCTGACCGGAACGCCGCCACTCAACGACCCGTGGCAACCGCTTGTCCAAACCCCCGTGTTTCCCCGGGCGTCCGGGCGCAGAGTGGGACCATGGCCTTCGCCCCCGCCGCCACCCGCGACCGGATTCGTCCGGACGTTCTTGCCGTGCCCCCGGCCGGCGTGGTTCGCTCGCGCGTGGATTTGAATCCGGCCAACGACACCCAGGCCAGGCTGCAGCGGGCCAAGGAGCGGCTTTACGTCCTCTTTCAAGTTGGAGGGTGGGGCGCGTTCCTGTTGATGCAGGTCGGCTTTTCGCAGGCGTTCGGCGACGGCCAACCCCGGCCGGGGCGCGACAAGCTGACCGACATCGCGTCGTACGTCATGGTGGTCCTGCTCGGCGTGGTGCTGACTCATTTTGCGCGGCCGTTGATGACCCGCTGGGGCTGGAAGCAACTGGGCTGGCGGGCGCTGATCCCGCGGGTGCTGGCGATGGCCGCCGCCCTGTCGTTCCTCTGGACCGCGATCGGCTACGGCTTCTCCTACCTCCTGGTGGGTTTGCCCTGGCCGTCCAAGTACAGCCCGGCGCTGATCCTGCTGCTCAGCCTGCTGGACGGCGGCGGCCTCCTGGTCGGCTGGCTGTGCCTCTATTTCTTTTATCACATCTTCGAGCGGCTGAACCGCCTCCAGGTCGAACAGCTTCGCCTGGTCGCCAACGTCAAGGAGGCCGAGCTGCGCGCCCTCAAGTCGCAGCTCAACCCGCATTTCCTCTTCAACTCGCTCAACAGCCTGCGCGCGCTCATCGACGAGGATGCCCCGCGCGCGCGGGAGGCGGTCACCCGCCTGGCCAACATGCTCCGCTACTCGCTCCAGTCGGGCCAGCTCGAGACCGTGCCGTTCGAGGACGAGCTGCGGATCGTGCAGGACTACCTGGCGCTGGAGCAGATCCGCCACGAAAACCGTCTGCACGTCCGCTGGGACGTCGGCAATGACGTCGCCGTGGGAGCTGTCCTGGTGCCGCCCATGATCCTCCAGACCCTGGTCGAGAACGCCGTCAAGTACGGGATCGGCACGCGCCGCGAAGGCGGTGAACTGGTCATCTCGGCCCGCTTCGAGGGCGCGGCGCTGCGCCTGCGGGTCACCAATCCCGGCGAGCTGGCCGAACCCGCCAGCGCGGCCGCCGCCAAGGCCGGCTCGTCCACCGGCGTGGGCCTGCGCAACGCCTCCGAACGCCTCAAGCTCCTGTTCGGCGACCGGGCCTCGCTCGCGCTGCGGGCCGAGCCGGCCGGCTGCGTCACCGCCGATGTGCTGATCCCGTTGAACCATCCGGCCCCATGAAGGCGTTGATCATCGACGACGAACGCTTGGCGCGCAACGAGCTCCGCCGCCTGCTGGCGGCCCACGCCGACATCGAGATCGGCGGCGAGGCCGTCGACGCGGTCGACGCCGCCAAGAAGGTGGCCGCGCTCAAGCCCGACCTGCTCTTCCTCGACGTCCAGATGCCGGGCGCCGACGGCTTCAGCCTGCTCGAGCAGCTCGAGCCGCCGCTGCCGGCGGTCATTTTCACGACCGCCTACGACGAGTTCGCCGTGAAGGCGTTCGAGTTCAATGCCCTCGACTACCTCCTCAAGCCCGTCGACCCGAACCGGCTGGTCGCCGCGCTCGAGAAGCTCCGGCATCGCGGGAGCGGCGCGCCCTTCGATCCGGCAGCCGCCCCGACGCACCGGCTGTCGCTGGAGGAAAAGGTGTTCGTGCGCGAGGGCGACCGCTGCTGGTTCGTGCCGGTGAAGAACATCCGGCTGCTCGAGTCCGAGGGCAACTACACGCGGGTGCACTTCGACGAGAACAAGCCGCAGTTGTTTCGCTCGCTCACGGCGATGGAGAAGCGGCTCGACCCCAA